>Ga0222712_10000065_pt1 | contig 137810 bp, 133 predicted proteins | sample C33_657DmetaG_FD_165043 | JGI IMG/M metagenome (GOLD analysis project Ga0222712, IMG submission 165043) | Estuarine water microbial communities from San Francisco Bay, California, United States - C33_657D | ecosystem: Environmental > Aquatic > Marine > Unclassified | place: USA: California... | reverse complement strand
AAGCGGGCCAGGCACGACGCCCAGTTCGCTTTCGACGCCGCCCAGATGCGTGTCGAGGCGCTGTCGGGGGCCGGGGCGACCCAGGCCGAGGAAGCCTTACGGATCGCCCGAGCCGGCTACGCAGCCGGCAAGTTTTCGCTCGTCGAGCTCATCGACGCTCAGCAAGCCTATAACTCAGCCAAGCTTCTACTGATCGAGGCGCGTCTCGATCGAGCCCGCGCGGCTGCCGCCCTCGTTCGCGCCAACGCGCAGTAAAGGAATTTATCGTGGATACTGAAATCAACCGAAACAAACTTATCGCAGGGGTCGCTGTCGCAGCGCTCGTGCTTGGCGGCGGCGGCGTGATCCTCGGGCGCACCGTGTTTGCGCCGCGACCAGCCGTGGTCGCCGCAGCCGAGGGCGAAGCGGCAGCAGAAAAAGAGGAGGAAGGCCATGTCGAAGGCCAGATCCTTATGGACGAAGCGCGCGCCAAAGCTGCAGGGATCGTCACCGAGACGATACAGGCGGGTGGGCTTGGTTCGGAAATTCTGGCGCAGGGCGTCGTTGCCTCAACACCCGAAGGCGAGGCCGTGCTGACCGCGCGTGCCGATGGCGCAGTGGTCAGGATCAACCGGCAATTGGGCGATTTTGTCCGCGCCGGTGAAGCGGTCGCGGTCATGGAAAGCCGCGATGCGGCCTCGATATCGGCAGAGCGCAGTTCGGCCTCCGCCAATCTGGCGCTGGCCCGTTCGACCTATGCGCGCGAGAAAAAGCTGTTCGATGCAAAAGTAACCGCGCGACAGGATCTCGAGGCTGCGGCAGCCGCCTTGGCGCAAGCCGAGGCTGAGGCGCGGCGTTCGCAGTCGGCGGCCGCTGCCGCCAAGGTCTCGGGCGATGGCCGGACGCTGGGCGTTATCAGCCTGATTTCGGGCCGAGTCACCAAGGCAGATGCAAAACTCGGCTCCTATGTGCTTGCCGGAACCGAGCTTTTCCGCATTTCCGACCCCAATCGCATCCAGATCAACGCGTCGGTGCTTGCCGCCGATGCCCGCCGCATCAAGCCCGGCGATACTGCGGTCATCGAACTTGTCGGCGGAGACACCGTCTCCGCAGTCGTCCGCTCGGTGACGCCCGGTCTTGACCCCGAGAGCAAGACCGCCACCGTCGTTCTGACGCCGCAAGGCATTGGCGGGCTCACCGCTGGCCAAGGCTTGCGCGCCCGCATCAAGCCGCGTGGCGGCGGTGACAATGCGCTGATCGCCTTACCTGAAGAAGCGGTGCAGACCGTCGAAGGCAAGGAAGTCGTGTTCGTCAAAACACCCAAGGGGTTTCAGGCGACGACCGTAGTTACCGGAAAGCGCGACAGTGGGCGCATCGAGATTGTCGATGGTCTGAAGCCGGGGGCGGTGATCGCGACCAAGGGGGCGTTCCTCCTCAAAGCCGAAATCGGCAAGGGCGAGGCGGAGCATTGAGATGATCGATAAACTTCTAGACGCGTCGATTCGCTTCCGCTGGGGCGTGGTCATCCTCACGCTCATCATATCCGCCTACGGTCTGTCGGAGCTCTTGAAGCTGCCGATCGATGCCGTTCCCGACATCACCAACAAGCAGGTGCAGATCAACACCGTCCAACCCAATTTGGGGCCGCTCGACATCGAACGGCTGGTGACCTTTCCGGTCGAAACTGCGATGGCCGGGATACCGGGGCTCGAAAGCTCGCGCTCGATCTCGCGCAACGGTTTCAGCCAGGTCACGGTGATCTTCGAAGACCATACCGATCTATATTTTGCCCGCCAGCAGGTCGCCGAACGGCTCAACCAGGCGAAGGGCACGTTGCCTGCGGGCGCGGAACCGCAAATGGGGCCGGTGTCGACCGGTCTTGGCGAAGTGCTGATGTATACCGTCGATTTCGCCAAGCCGGGAACCAAGGAGAGCCCTAAGATTGCAGGCAAGCCCGGCTTCCAGCCCGACGGCTCCTATATGACACCGACGGGCGAAATCCTCGTCGATGAGATCGCGAAGCTCGGTTATTTGCGTTCGGTGCAGGACTGGGTGATCCGCCCGCAATTGCGCTCGGTCTCGGGCGTTGCCGGGATCGATTCGATCGGCGGCTATGAAAAGCAGTTCGTGGTCCAGCCCGACGCGTCGAAGCTGTCGAGCTACGGCATCTCATTCTCCGAACTGGCCGATGCTCTGGAGCGGGCCAATATCTCGGTCGGTGCCAATTTTGTCGAGCGCGGCGGGGAAGCTTTCCTTGTCCGCGCCGATGGTCGCATCCGCACACTGGATGAAATTGCGCGTGCGACGGTTGCCAGCCGTGGCGGTGTTCCCGTTGCGGTCCGTGACGTCGCGACCGTTCAGATCGGCGGCGAATTGCGCACGGGTTCGGCGTCGGAAAATGGCAGGGAAATCGTTGTCGGCACCGTGCTGATGCTCGCCAACGGCAACAGCCGCATCGTCGCCTCTGCGGCGGCCGAAAGGCTGAAAGAAGTGACCAAATCCATGCCTCCGGGCATTGTCGTCAAACCCGTGCTCGACCGGTCGCAATTGGTCGACGCCACAATTGGCACGGTCGAGAAGAATTTGGCCGAAGGCGCATTGCTGGTGGCGGCTGTGCTGTTCTGGCTCCTCGGCAACTTCCGCGCGGCCATCATTGCGACTTTGGTGATCCCGATCTCGTTCCTCGTCATGGGAACGGGGATGAACATCACCGGCACGTCGGGCAATCTGATGAGTTTGGGCGCGCTCGATTTCGGATTGATCGTCGATGGTTCGATCATCATTATCGAAAACTGTTTGCGGCGGCTTGCCGAACGACAGCATCATGAAGGGCGATTGTTGACGCTCAACGAACGGTTGCACGAGGTGTTCGAAGCCTCGCGCGAAATGGTCAGGCCGACAATATACGGGCAGGCGATCATCTTTCTGGTGTTCGTGCCGTTGCTGACCTTTACCGGCGTCGAAGGCAAAACCTTCTCGCCCATGGCGATCACGGTCATGCTGGCGCTCGGCGGCGCGTTCATCGCATCGCTGACCTTTGTCCCTGCGATGGTAGCTCTGCTCATTCGCGGCGAGGTTGCCGAAAAGGAAGTAAAGGCGATTGCCTGGGTCAAGGAACGCTATGAGCCGGTTCTCCAGCGCGTCATCGCCCGGCCCTGGCCGTGGATCGGTGCCGGCGGCGGGACCTTCATGGCGGCGGTATTGGTGTTCGGGTTGCTCGGCAGCGAGTTTATTCCAGTGCTAGGCGAGGGCAACCTCGCCATGCAGGCACTTCGTATCCCCTCGACCTCGCTCAACACCTCCCAGGCCATGCAATTGAAGGTTGAAAAGGCCGTCGCCTCGCTCCCCGAGGTCAAACTGATCTACTCGAAGACAGGTACGGCCGAAGTCGCCAGCGACCCGATGCCGCCCAACGCCTCGGATACCTTCATCATCCTGAAGCCGCGCGATGAGTGGCCCGCAGGGGTCGAAACCAAGGAGGACGTCATCGAGCGCGTCGAGGGCAAGATCAAGCCGCTGGTCGGCAATGCCTTCGAGATCAGCCAGCCCATCCAGCTGCGTTTCAACGAACTCATCGCCGGTGTGCGCGGCGATATCGCAATCAAGCTCTATGGCGACAATCTCGATGAGATGAGTGCGGCGGCGCAGCAGGTTGCCGGTATCCTCAATACCGTTCCCGGCGCGGCCGACGTCAAGGTCGAGCAAACCGCTGGCTTCCCGGTGCTGGACGTCAAGTTCGACCGGGATGCCATCGCGCGCTATGGCCTCACGTTGCAGGACGTCAGCGACACGGTTGCCGCCGCTCTGGGTGGGCGCGAGGCGGGAATCGTCTTCGAAGGCGACCGGCGGTACGATATCGTCGTGCGCCTCGACCGGGCCACACGCGATGATCTCGATGCGGTCGGCGCGCTGCCGGTCCTGCTTCCGGGCGAAGGCGGGGCGCGTGCGTCGGTTCCTTTGCGTGAAGTTGCGCAGTTCGGCTTTTCCGAGGGTCTGAACCAGGTCAGCCGCGAAAACGGCAAGCGCCGGGTTGTCGTGCAGGCCAATGTGCGCGGCAACGATCTGGGGTCGTTCGTCGCCGAGGCGCAGGAAAAGGTGAATGCGCAGGTAAAATTGCCAACCGGGGCCTTTGTCGAATGGGGCGGCCAGTTTGAAAATCTACAAGCCGCGTCGGCGCGTCTGTCGATCGTCATTCCGATCATCTTTGCGGCAATCTTCGGCATCCTGTTCATGGCTCTTGGTGGTGTACGCCAAGCGATCGCGGTTTATTCTGCGATCCCCTTGGCGCTTGCTGGCGGGGTGTTCTCGCTGCTGCTGACCGGATTGCCATTCTCGGTATCGGCGGCGGTTGGCTTCATCGTGCTGTCGGGCGTCACCGTGCTCAACGGTCTGGTGGTCATGTCGAGCATCAACCAGCGGATCGACGAGGGCAAACCCGTCGATGTAGCCATCGGCGAAGGCACAATGGAGCGCGTCCGGGCGGTGCTGATGACGGGTATTGTCCCGGCCATCGGCTTCGTGCCGATGGCGCTCGCCACGGGCACCGGCGCCGAGGTGCAAAAGCCGCTCGCGATCGTCGTGATCGGCGGTCTGATTACATCAACGCTGCTCACGCTGTTTGTTCTGCCGGCGATCAGCCACTTGCTGCTGCGCGGACGGCACAAACATCATGTGCCGGGCGACTATACCGATGTCAGTCCGCTTGGCGAAGAATTACCCGCAAAATGAACGGAGAGAGACCATGCATAGATTGGCTTTGCTGGTCGCGGGGGCGCTCGCCGCTCCGGCACCGGCCCAGACGTTCGGCCCGCCTTACATGCCGGGCGTCTGGAGCCTTGGCGAAACCCGCAACTGCGAGACGGGACCCGCCTGGGTCTTCTTGGCAGACGGCTATTATGTTGAGGTCCAGCTACCCGATCGGGGACCATCGGCTACCGGCCTGTGGAAGGATGAGGGCAAGGCCATCGCCTACACGCACAGCCACATGCCCTACAAAGACATGATGACCCCGAACGAGCTGAAACGTCTGACAATCGAGGAGCGCACCGCCGATAAGCTCGTGACCCGCAATTATCGCGGCGTCGCGCGGGTTTTCCACCGCTGCCCGGAAAATGCGTTGAAGGCCAATGCTGCACAGGGCGAGCATTGAGATGGCCGCCACCGCAACCGAACACGGACATAGCGAGCCGAACACGCGCCGAACCTTGTTCGAAAGCGAGGGGCTGAGAACATTCGGCCTGGCCTGTGTGTGTGCAGGCCTTGCTTATGCGATTGCCTGGCTGTCGCCTGCAAATGCGCAGCTTGCCTATGGATTGGGCGCCATCATTGCCGTCCTGCCGTTTGCGTTCTCGGCTGCCCGCAAGGGCGTTGGCGGACAGCCTTTCAGCATCGAAACGCTCGTCACCATTGCGGTCCTCGGAGCCCTGCCGATCGGGGCCGGGGCCGAAGCGGTGGTTGTCGTGGCGCTCTTCTCGCTGGGCGAATTGCTTGAAGGCTTTGCCGCAGCGCGCGCCAGTTCGGGGCTCCGGGCACTTGCCGAACTTCTCCCGTCCGAGGCGGTCATCGAAGACAATGGCGCGCGAAAGACGGTGAGTGCTGCCGAACTGCGCGTCGGAATGATCCTGCTGGTGTCCGCAGGCGACAGGCTGGCCGCCGACGGAAAGATAGTTTCGGGCGAATCGGAACTCAACGAGGCTGCGATTACGGGCGAATCCCGTCCGGTATCAAAAGCCGCTGGCAGCGAGGTCTTCGCCGGCAGCATCAATGGCGACGGCAATCTCCGGGTCGAAGTGACCAAGGATTCAGCCAATAGCGTTGTCGCGCGCATCGGCGATCTCGTCGCCGAGGCGCAGGCAACAACCGCACCCACCGCCCGGTTCATCGACAGTTTCAGCAGCTGGTACACGCCCGCTGCTATAATAATCGCGGCTTTGGTTGCGATCATTCCGCCTTTGGCCTTTGGCGGCGATTGGTCGGTCTGGGTCTACCGCGCGCTGACGGTGCTGCTCATTGCATGCCCGTGCGCACTGGTTCTATCGACCCCTGCGGCCATTGCTACCGGTATCGCCACCGCTGCGCGCTGCGGCATATTGATCAAGAGCGGTGCCGCGCTCGAGATGCTTGGGCGCGTTGGGATCGCCGCATTCGACAAGACCGGAACGCTCACCCTTGGCCACCCGGTTGTCACCGACATCGAAGGTGACAGCGGTGAACTTTTGCGGCTTGTCGCAGCCGTGGAGAGCGGGCTGTCACATCCTGTCGCACGCGCCATTGTCGCAGAAGCGCAAAGGCGTGGCATTGCCATCACCTTTGCCAGCGATGTCCGCATCCGCCAGGGAGAGGGCGTCGAAGGCGTGGTTGAGGCGCGTCGGATCGCGATTTTGAGTCCGCGCGCGGCCCCTCAACTGGACCCTTCGATGGCGGTGTTGATCGAGGCGCGCGAACGCGAAGGCAAGACCGTTGCGGTTGTGCTTGTCGACGGGCAAATATCCGGTTTCATTGCCAGCCGCGACGAAGCCCGGCCGGATGCGGCACGGTCGATCGCCGCGCTGGCCCGACTTGGCATCCGAACATTGATGCTGAGCGGCGACAACCAGCGGACAGCCGAAGCCATCGCCGCGCCGCTGGGTATGCAGGCCGAAGGCGAACTCATGCCTTCCGACAAACTCGCGCGCATTGATGCACTAAAAGCCGAAGCGCCCGTGTTGATGGTAGGGGACGGAGTCAACGACGCGCCCGCGCTTGCCAAGGCCTCGATAGGGCTCGCAATGGGCGGAGGCACCGACGTCGCAATCGAGACGGCGGATGTGGGCTTGCTCCGCGACCGACTGCTCGGCGTTCCCGATGCAATCCGCCTCGCAAGATCGACCCGCAAGACCATTGTGATCAACATTGTGATCGCTGTGGGATTGAAGCTTGTTTTTCTTGTGCTCGCGGTATTTGGGCTGACCAATTTGTGGACCGCAATTATTGCCGATACCGGTGCCACTATTTTTGTAACGCTGAACGCTTTGCTGTTGTTCTGGACATTCAGACCGCTGCCCGAACCCGCAGACACACTTCGCGTTGGAGGAGGTTGATATGGCGGCAGGGCATAATCACGGCGACGAGGGACACGGAACACCGGGCCACAATCACGCCGCAGGCGCGAACACGCGCAATCTTGCAATCGCGCTCAGTCTAACCGGCAGCTTTCTGATCGCAGAACTTGTTGGTGCCTATTGGTTCAACAGCCTCGCTCTTTTGTCTGACGCCGCCCATATGTTTACCGATGCGGCCGCCCTTGCCATCGCGCTGGTCGCGGTGAAGATCGGCCAGCGCTCTGCCGATGCACAGCGCACCTATGGCTATAGGCGATTTGAAATCCTCGCTGCTGCCTTTAACGCGGTCCTGTTGTTCGTCGTCGCGGGCTATGTCCTTTACGAGGGCGTTTCGCGTTTTTTTAACCCGCAGCCAGTTGAATCGCTTGGTATGTTGGCCGTCGCCAGCCTCGGACTTGTCATAAACCTTATTGCTATGCGGGTGCTGGCGGGTGGCAAAGAAACCAGCCTGAATATGAAGGGCGCCTATCTCGAAGTCTGGGCCGATATGCTTGGATCATTGGGCGTAATTGCGGCTGCCATTGCGATCTGGCTCACCGGTAAAACCTGGATCGACCCGATCGTCGCCATAGCCATTGGTTTGTGGGTGCTGCCCCGCACCTGGACCCTGCTTCGTGATACCACGCATATCTTGCTTCAGGGCGTGCCGCGCGGATTCGACCTTGACATGGTCCGCAGCGCGATGGCTGGGGTGCCGGGCGTCGCGGGCGTCCATGACCTGCACTTGTGGTCGGTGGCAGGAGACGATGCCAGTCTGACAGCGCACCTTGTTCTTCAACCAAAGGCAATTGGTGAGACGACCCGCATAGCAGTCGCAGAAATGCTGGAACAGAAATTCAAGATTCACCATGCCACGCTTCAAACCGAAACCGAACCGTGCGGCGATGCCGAGGCGCTACATGCCTGAGGCCATTTCAAATGAAGCGCTAGGACGCTTTACCCCGCTTCAGCTGGCAGGCAAAACGCGGTGCCAGCCTTGCGGAATCAGTCCCGGTTTCAGTGATGATTGCGCCGGTGATGCCGCCGCTCAGCCTTGCGTCCATGCCGGTCATAATAATAGTTTCCGCGGTCAAAGTGCCGGTCGCGGCGGGGTTCGTAATAGCCTTCATAATTTCTGGCGTAGCGCCGATCTGAATGTCCATCATAACGATAGCCCTGATCCCGGTAACCGCCGCGATTGTCTTCATGGTGGCGTTCGCGATATTCGCTATGCCGGTCGCCACGATGATCCCGCGCCAAAGCGGGTTGCGCGACAACGGCCGTCAACAGCACTGCCATGCCAAATATTGCTTTTTTCATCTCACTCTCCTCGACTCACATGCCCATTTTTCAGATCCATCGTCTCGCACTATAACGGTTCTGCTGAACACAGGCCGAACCATTTTTGTAGGCTTCGGCGTCCGCTGCCCCTCATCCTTACACCCTATCGGTCCCCGCTCGACGTCCGGCTTGAGGCTTCCGCCCTAGAAGAAGCCCCGACGCTTTGTGATAGCGGACCGCGCCGTGGGCGCAGGTCTCCCCTGCCGCGCCCACGGCGAAACTACACCGGTGAATTGCGGCATTCTGGCAGAGCCCGAAGCCATCGCCGCACAATCACATCAGCACCGATTGTCGGACAAACCTGAAGGAGGCCGAAATGACGCAGTCATCACCAGAATCTGAAACAGGCATGCTTTGCCCGGCTTGCCGGGTCCAGCTGACCATGTCCGAACGGCAGGGTGTGGAGATCGACTATTGCCCGCAATGCCGGGGGGTCTGGCTCGACCGGGGTGAACTCGACAAGATCATCGAGCGCAGTGAAACCAAGCCTTCCGAGGCTGAGCGCGCCGGGAGCCGGGACGACTATCCGCGCGATCGGCACGGGCGCGAACATCGCGGTCGAGGACACGATGGTCGCCGTAAGGGCTTCCTTGCAGAGCTGTTCGACTGATGAAGAATTCGCGCGGGCCCGTTTCGCGCATGAGGAGAGGATCATGAGAGTATTTGTTGTGACCCCCATTGCTTTGGCGATGCTGCTATTGCCAGGCAATGCGAGGGCGGACACCCTGCAAGAAGCATTGGCGATTGCTTATCAAACCAATCCGAGCCTGACAGGCGCCCGGGCTGCCCTGCGAGCGACCGACGAAGGCGTACCCATTGCGCTTGCGGCGGGCCGGCCGACAATTAGCGCAACCGCTGACTATCAAGAGTTTCTTTTGCGCTCGGCAAACAGCTTTTCAGCCCCACTCAGAGCCGCAAATGCCGGTGCCAATGTCAGTTTTCCTATTTATCAGGGAGGACGGGTCAGAAATTCCGTGAAGGCTGCCGATGCTCGAGTTCTTGCCGGCAGAGCCATTTTGCGTTCGACCGAAGCCGACGTCTTTACTGCGATTGTATCGGTCTACATGGACGTCCTGCGCGACACTGCAATCGTCGAACTGAACAATCGAAATGTTGCCGTCCTGGCGACCAATCTGGAAGCGTCGCGCGACCGGTTCGAGGTGGGCGATCTCACGCGGACCGATGTCGCGCAGTCCGAAGCGCGTCTCCAGGCGGCAAAAGGCCAGCTTGAGCTAGTCCGATCCCAACTCGACGCCAGTCTCGAAAACTATCTTCGGTTTGTCGGAATCCCTGCCCGGGATCTCGAGCAACCAGCCGAATTGCAGGCCTTGCCCCAAACTGCAGACGACGCTTTGGTGGTTGCACTAGATAGCAACCCCCAACTCGAAGCCGCAAAGGCAGATGTGGTCGCGGCGAGGTTCGATATCAAGGTCGCCGGAGCATCGCGTCTGCCCCGGCTTTCAGCAGTCGCTTCGGGTACATACAGTAATTATCTTGGAACCCTGGGCAGCACGCTTCCGGGACGCACCTTCCAACAGCAGCAAACCGCCGCAACAATTGGGCTTTCGGCCAGTATTCCGCTGTATCAGGGCGGCTTGCCGGCGGCGCAGGTTCGGCGGACACAGGCCGTACTCGGCCAGACGCTCGAGCAAGAAGTCTTTGTCGAACGACGCATCGTTGCCGATACCCGCGCCGCCTTTTCCAGATACCGTGCGACGCAGACCGTCATCGTCTCTGCCCAAGCCGCAGTGTCGGCAAACGAACTCGCGCTTGAAGGGGTTCGCGCGGAGAATTCGGTAGGTAACCGCAATGTGCTCGACGTGCTTAATGCCGAACAGGAGTTGCTGAACAGCAAGGTGCAACTCGTTACTGCCCGGCGCGACGCTTACGTTGCAAGTTTCGCGCTGCTTGCCGCCATGGGGCGGGCCGAGGCGCGCTACCTCAATCTTTTCGGCGGACCGCTGTTCGACCCCACTCAGCGCAGCAGCGCTGTCGATACGCCAAACCCTGACGTTGAACCGAAGGAATCACAGTAGCGAAAAGGAGAAGGACGATGAGAGCGACTATACTGAAAACGGTCATTATTGTGGCTGCAGCGGGCACTCTGGGTGGTTGCGCCTCCTATCAAAGTGAGCGGCCCAAGCTTGCCTATTTCATCGTTCCCTGCAGCACTCCTGGTGCCTTTCCTGCACAAGCTGTAAGCGCCCCCGATCAAAGTGTGACGGCCGCACCGCAGGACTTGCTCCCCGATACGATGAAACCCGGTTCTGGGGGGTCGAAAGAGGCAGCCACATGCCTTGTCGCCGCTGCGACAGGCAGACCGTATAGCGGCTATGGCTATGCCCCTTATTACCCCTATCCGCGTCACTACGGCAGCGGGATTGGGTTCGTCTTTCACAGCGGGGGGCATCGCGGTGGCCACCATGGCAGCGGCCATCGCCGTCACTGATCATTCTGATTTGGAGTTGCATGATGAAGATCAGCACTGAAGTGCTCATTTCGGCCAGCCTGAGCAAGGTGTGGGGCGCGTTGGTGGATTTCCCCCGTTACCGCAGCTGGCATCCGCTTGTCGAAATCGAAGGGCCGGCCAAGGAAGGAGCCGAGGTCGACTATTTCTACCGGAGCAGCGTTGAAGCCCCGCGAGGCATGAGCATGAAAGCCAAGATCACGACGCTTCAACCGACGCACAAGATGTCGATGGAATTCGGCGTCAAAGGCGTTGCCATGATCACTGAAAGATATGATTTAGTCCGTGAAGGAACACAAGTCAGGGTTATCCATAGCGCTGATATCGCAGGCCTGTTGCCGTTCTTCGCGGGATATCTGTTTCGCCGGCGGCTTACTGAAAAATTCCAGCTCCCGCTCGACTGGCTGGCTCGACATCTGACACCAAAACAAACACCCAAATTGGGGCAGGGCCGATGATCGACATTGGGCCAAGATTGCATGAATCCGGTCGCGGTGCTTGGGCCATGCTGTTTGCTGCCTGGATAGTAGCGCTGGCGTCTAGCCTGGGTGCGGTCTTTATCGGCGAAGTCATGGGACAGGTGCCGTGTGAATTGTGCTGGTTCCAACGGGCCTTCATGTTTCCGCTGGCTCTCATGCTCGGCATTGCAACCTACAGGGCGGACCGAGCCGTTCTGCCCTACGCCTTCACGCTCGCGTCGGCGGGATGGGCGATCGCGCTCTATCATCTCACGATCTATTTTGGTGTTGTCCCCGAGGCGATCCAACCATGCGGTTCGGGACCTTCGTGCTCGGATGCCGAAATGACGCTATTTGGCCAGCTTCCGATCCCGCTACTCTCGCTGGTTGCGTTCACGGCCATCCTGCTTTTTCTCGTCCTTATCAATCGGAGATTCAAATCATGAACAGGCGTTTTGCAGTCATTTTGACAGGCGTTCTTGCCGCTGGTGCATTTGCGACCGGCGCGACCCTCTACAGCAGCACGGTTGCAGGCAAACCGGCAGCCGAAGTCGCGGTTATAACGGCGGAGGCATTGGTGCGCCCTCATTCGCCGATTATCGGGCCTAAAACTGCCCCGGTCACGATTGTCGAATTTTTTGATCCCTCCTGCGAAGCTTGTCGTGCCTTTTACCCGGCGGTGAAGGAGATACTGGCTGCCTATCCCAAGGATGTCCGCCTCGTCATGCGCTACCTGCCGCTGCACCAAGGCTCTGCCGAAGCGATTGGTATCCTTGAGGCCGCACGCGCGCAAGGCGTCTTGGAGCCGGTGATGGAAGCGCTTCTTGACGCGCAGCCCTCATGGCATGATGGCGACATGACCGGCGCGTGGTCGGCCGCTGGGGCCGCCGGGCTGGATGTTGAGAAGGCCCGTTCGATGTCAGCCGCTGCTGCGAATGCGCTCATGGAAGCCGATATCGCCGATGCGAACACACTCGGCGTCAAGGGAACACCAAGCTTCTTCGTAAATGGCCAACCCTTGGCAAAATTCGGTCCTGAGCAACTCTATGCGCAGGTTCGCGCCGAAGTCGAGGCTCGACGCGGGACTAAGCAAAAGTGAAGGCGGCTTCGAATAGAAATAGTGGGGTCCGGCAGAGCCAGGATCGAACCGCCACAACCCACCAGAATTCAGCATGCCGCAACAACCCGTGATCGAAGCGTTCTTCGACGAACCCGCAAACACGATCAGTTATCTGGTCGCCGACCCCGCCTCCGGGGAAGCCGCCGTCATCGATCCGGTCCTGGATTTCGTTCTGGCGAGCGGTAGAGCCGATGTGCGTTCCGCCGAGCGGATAATCTCGACGGCAGCAGAGCGCAGCTGGCGGATCGTCATGGTGCTCGAAACGCACGCTCATGCCGATCACCTCTCCGCCGCGCCCTACATCAAGGCGAAAACCGGGGCGGCAATCGGCATTGGCGAACATATCCGCGACGTGCAGACAATCTTCCGCCCAGTATTCTCGCTCGAGGATCTGGAGACCGACGGATCGGATTTCGACCGTCTGTTCGCCGATGGCGAGCACTTCAACATCGGCACGCTTGACGTCGAAGTAATGCATGTCCCGGGCCATACACCCGCCGACATCGCCTATCGGATCGGCGATGCCGCCTTTGTCGGGGACACGCTGTTCATGCCCGATTATGGCACTGCGCGTGCCGATTTTCCCGGCGGCGATGCGCGTCAGCTCTACCGATCCATCCGGCGCGTGCTGAGCTTACCCGATGAAACCCGCCTGTTTCTTTGCCACGATTACAAAGCACCGGGCCGAGACGACTATCGCTGGGAAACCAGCGTCGGTGAACAGCGCCGCACAAGCGTCCATGTCCATGACGGCATCAGCGAGGATGAATTTGTAGCAATGCGCGAAGCAAGAGATGCCACGCTCGCGGTGCCGAAATTGCTGCTGCCCGCGATTCAAGTCAATTTGCGTGCCGGTCGTTTTCCCAAGGCGGAAGCCAATGGCGTGCGCTATCTCAAGATTCCTGTCGAATTCGGCTTTAAGGGATAGATGGGTTTCACACGCATCACTCCCAATTGGCTGCCTCATCTGTCTGTGGCGTCCTTAGAGTAGAAAACTCATATCACCCGACGGGTGAAGGTCTGCTTCAGCCTGCAATTGTTGGAAAAGCAGGATGTCTGGAATCCGAAACATTTCCGGCATGCGCCCAGCGGGCAGTTCTGCTCAATTCTGGTGATGGGTATGTTTCTGAATGACGGGCTGGGCCTGGAAGAATAAGCCGTCATCAGCTGAGGAACCTGCGTATATCATACGGTAGAAGGCGCTCAACCTTACGCCTCGCCCATTCGAGACTAAAGATTCCGTCGTGTCCCAGGCTTTCTCGCGGGATAACGGTTAATGACATCACCGTGCGGTGGGACATATTGCCGATGATTTCGGATCCTAGAAACGTATCGCGAGGCTCAAACCTCCACCTTTGTGTTCGACCCAAGGAGACAAGGCTGCCTGATTTCCCGGAGGAGCGGCGTTGGTTATCAGAAAGCCTGCGGCCGTTCCGAGAGCAGCGCCAGCAGCCACGTCAGTCCAATAGTGTTTCTTTCCTTCAACCCGCGCGATGCCGACAAAGCCGGCGACCACAAAGGCAGGAATTTCGATTTTCTGTCCTTGGCGGTTGTAGAGCGTCGCGGCTGCAGCAAAAGCCCGCGACGCATGGCCGGAAGGAAAACTCTTGCGATCGGAGCCGTCAGGTCTGCTTTTGGGAAAAGCCTCCTTCATTCCCTCGGTCACGAGCGATGTGGCGGCAATACTGCCGGCCGCCTGAAAGGCTCCGGGTTTGTCACCCTGCGCCGCTGGCAATCCAATCGAGAGTGCCATAAGGGAATACACGGCTACGTTGCTTGCTGTCTGCCAGTCGCTAGGTTTGGCATGTAAAGGCGATGCGAAAGAGACTAACGCAGCTGCTGACAACAATCGTAGCCTCATGATCCGCCCTTCGTAAGCTTCAGATTAACGCTCGATCTTATGGACTATGGCCTTCCATAACGGTCTAGATTCGCCTGTCTACCAACAGTGAAGCCGGGGTTGGGAAGGACCTTGAGCCCTAGAAGCGAACTGACCCGCCCACTTGCACCAGCCGTGGGCTGCCGGGCAGAATGCCGCGAATCAAGTCGACGATGTAGGTCTTGTTGGCCACATTCTTGACGGTGGCGAACAGCGTTAGTCGATCACCGACATCCCAATTCAGCGCCACATTCCAGATTCCGTATGATGGAATCTGTCCCCTCTGCCCGTTGGCGGAGATTGCGACCGTGTTCAGATTATCCCCGAATTGCGATGCAACGTAGACATATTCCGCTTCGGCGCGGATCGGGCCTGCATCAAAACCGAGCATTGCCGTGATGGTATGCTCGGGCGCATAAGGCAACCTTCGTCCGCGCACATTGACTTCGCCCGCATCGCAAGGCGCCATTGCGGCCGAACCCGCCAGAAGCTCACACCGATTAGCTGCAAATTTTGCATCGGCAAGCCATGTCCATGCGATGCGACCGGTTAGCGCCCAGCCCTCGGTCAGGCCTGCTGCACGCGTATCGCCAGTGGCCAGAAATTCCAGACCCTGATGCAGGCTCTTTCCGGCGTTTACCGCGCCTGCGGGGTTGCCCGCCGCGATACTTCCGGGAATGACTTGGTTCGAAAAATCCAGCCTGAATAACGTGCCTTCGATGCCTAACCCGTCAGTCGGCTGCGCCCGGAAGCCCAGTTCGTAGTTCCAGCTTTTTTCGGCGTCGAGATCGAGCGTCCCGCCAGCAGCCGTGACAATGTCAGCGACACCCGGTGGCGAGAAACCGCGATGGACACCGCCGAAAAGCGTAACCCGGTCAGAAGGCCGCCAGGTCAGCCCGATACCCGGTATGACTTCGGTCACCGAAGTTTTGCCCTGAATCGCGGTCAGGCGTTCGTTGCGACGGTAATTGATGTTTTCAACCCTGACGCCTGGCGTGATGGCGAGCTTCCCTAAATCCAGCCGCGCCTGCACAAAACCGGAATAGGCATTGATTTCACGGAAGCTCGACTCCCTGATGCCGCCATTTGGCCCGGTCCCTGCCGTTCGCCCGTTCGGCGTGTCGGCGTTGATCTGGCGGCGGTCCTGCGTCTCTCTCTGGATGCGGACGCCGGCGTCGATCTGCCCCCAGCCCGGTGTCCACGACAGGCGCGGTTCGAGCCCGTAAACATTATAGGTCCTCAACCGCCCTTCGGTACCACAGCTGGTCGACAGATTGGGCATGCTCGAAACACCGTTCGGCAGAATGATTGCTGCACCGCAGGCGGCGTCGCTCGAATCGCTGGGGCGTTGCGACGAATTTGAAGACTGACGCCACCAATTGCGGTCAAAATAGCTATAGAAGGCGGTGGTTTTGAGCTTCAATTCATCGGCCAGACCCCAGTCATGGGTGGCTGACAGTCCATAGCGCCGGGTATTGAACCGGTCGTTGACGAAAGGGTTGTATCTCGGATCGAAGCGGTATTCGGCGAGCGTCAGTCCGCTATAGGTTTGGCGGCTGTTTTCATCATACATGCTGGCCCGAAGCGTGATCGTGTGGGCCGCGCCCAATTGTTGCTCCAGCTTGATGTTGAGGTCGGTGAGGGCGCTGTGCAGATTGTCGCGCGATCCGTCGCTGGCTTTACGGGTCACGTTAAGATTCACCCCGGTGTCGGACCCGAGGGGGCCACCGATGCTTGCTGTCACATCGTAAAAATCGCGATTGCCTAGAGATGCCCGGACGTTGCCGGAAAACACATCCGGAACCGGTGGAGTGACATAGTTGATGACCGCACCAACAGTGTGCGGACCATAGAGGATTTGTCCGGAGCCTTTTAGCACTTCGATCGCAGCAAAGCGGTCAATGGGAGGATGGTAGTAGGATGCGTTATCACCATAAGGGCCATAGGTTAGCGGAATGCCATCCTCGAGCAGAAGGATCTTGGTCGACCGGGTAGGGTTGAGCCCGCGAACCCCGATATTTGGGCGCAGGCCAATGCCTTCTTCATCACGCACAACAAGACCCGGGACCTTGCGCAGTGCTTCATTGATATTGAAAACACGGGCATTTTCGAGTTCGGTCTGGCTCAGCAAGCTGCTTGCACCAGCCGCCGGATCGTCCAAGCGTTCCGCTACGACCAGGATATGGTCGGGATCATTGGTCGCAGTGTCGTCCGCTGCACAGGCATACTGAGGGAAAGCGATGCCCGTCGGAACCGCAAGAGCAGCGACCAAGGATAGTCGGCGGCAGCCATTTTTCTCTGATGATAGAAAGCGCACGATTACTCCTTTGGCTTGACCTTCGACTAACCAATACCAATCATTAACGCTAATGCAAGCAGTTCTCATTAGCGTTAATGATTGCGCTTGACCGCAGAGCTCACCAACATGGAAGCATTGCCAACAGACCTAAGATTTCTTCGCAATTATATCAATTCTGCATAATATGCCGCAATAACCGTATTTGAAGTTAGGCTAACAGTTGCCCAATACGATTGTGACAATCAACCGGCAGCGATCTTCCGATATGGTTTTGCGGGCAGGGCTGGCCGATGAGGGAAAGGGGACGGAAAATGGCCAAAGATATTGGGACCACTGGTCGGGCTTTAAAACATTCAGCTTCAGTACTCTCATTGGTCTCAGGTGTGTTCATCGCTTGCGCCCCCGCAACGGCGCAGGATACAGAGCCGCAAGCCGAAGACGCTGCGGGCCAAGAAATCATTGTAACCGGAACCCGTCGCGACGGCGTGACAGCAATCGAATCGGCGCGACCCGTTGATATCGTTTCGAGCGACACGCTTGAGCGGCAGGGATCGTCCAATCTCAACGATGCGCTGAAAACCGCCGTGCCTTCGCTGAATGTCCAGAAGTTCGTCGCGCAGGACGGATCTGCCTTTGTCCGACCGTTCAGCCTGCGCGGCCTTCCGCCTGATCAAACCTTGGTGCTGGTCAACAACAAGCGCCGCCACCGGTCCGCTCTCGTTCAGATCACCAATCAGCCGCTCGCGGCTGGAGCGCAAGGCGCTGACCTGTCAACAATCCCGTCGAATGCCATCAAGAGCATCGAAGTACTGCGAGACGGTGCGGCGGCGCAATATGGCTCGGACGCCATTGCGGGCGTTATCAACTTCCGGCTCAAGGATGACCGCGACGGACTGACGGTTAGCGCCAGATATGGCCAATATTATGAAGGCGACGGGCAAGACTTGACCCTTCAGGCCAATGCTGGTCTTCCCCTGACAGCCGACGGCTTCTTCAATATAAGCGGCGAATATGTTCGCGCCAAACCGACGTCACGCGGCGCCCAGCGCCCAGACGCCCAAGCGCTCATCAATGCGGGGAACACAGCTGTTCCCGTGCCCGCGCAGCGTTGGGGCAATGTGAACACCGAGTCCGCGCGGCTGTTTATCAACTCCGAAGTGCAAGCCTCCGATAGCGCGACAGCCTATCTCTTCGGCAATTACAGTTGGAGCACGGGCGACACGGAATTCTTCTATCGAAACCCTGTCACTCGAACCGACATTTTTAGGAGTGTACCGCTCAATACGACGCTGGGCGGGCCGCGCTTTACTTTTGCGACGCAGTTTCCCGGTGGCTTCACCCCGATCTTTGGAACCGAAATCAAAGATCTCAGCCTCGCGGGCGGGCTGAAGGGCGAGACTGGGGGCTTGAGTTACGACTTCAGCGCGGTCCTTGCGCAGAATAGCATCAAATACCGGCTCTCCAATACCGTCAATCCGTCACTCGGCCCGAATTCGCCGACGAGTTTCAATCCGGGCAAAGTCGAACAGCGTGAAACGCAGTTTCATGCGGACTTTGTCTATCCGTGGGAGGTCGGGTTTTTCGAGCCGCTGAATATCGCTTTTGGCGGTGAATTCCGGCGCGAGACATTCGAGATCACTGCCGGTGATGTCGCTTCCTATGTCGCCGGTCCGTTCGCTCGTGTTATCGATCCGAACACCGGTCTTCCGACCGGTCTCGCAGTCGGCTCATCGGGTTTTCCGGGCTACGATCCATCGACCGCAGGCACATTCTCCCGGTCGAACTGGGCGGCTTATCTGGATGTCGAAGGCGAGATCGCCAACGGTCTGACGCTGGGCGTTGCCGGCCGTTACGAAGATTTTTCGGACTTCGGCAGTACGTTTAACTGGAAGGTGTCGGGGCGCTATGAATTGACCGACTGGCTGGCCCTGCGCGCATCTTACAGCACCGGTTTCCGTGCGCCGACGCCAGGGCAGTCAAACATCTCGGACGTCGCGACCAATATCGATCTCGTGACCGGCGGACTATTGCTCACGGCCACACGGCCGCCGACCGATCCTGTTGCCCTGTTTTATGGCGCGCAACCGCTCGACCGCGAGAAGTCCAAGAATATAGCGGCGGGCATCGTCTTTGACCTGCCTGGCGGATGGATATTCACGCTCGACTATTTCAACATCAAGGTCGATCAGCGTATCGCGCTTACATCGCGCATTCCCATATCTGCCGCTGATCGCGCGGCAATGCTTGCCCGAGGGATCAATCCTGGCGACGTTCAATCCGTTCGGTTCTTTGGTAATTTCTTCGACTCCAAAACCGAGGGCTTCGACGCGGTTTTTGCCAAAACGTGGCGTTTCGACAGCGGGTTCAATCTGGGGCTGACCGCGTCACTCAATTACACCTCCAGCGCTGTTACCAATATCCGTGATGCGCGCGCCGTTGACCGCGAGCGCCGCATCGAAATCGGCGCGTTCAATCCGAAATGGCGCGGTAATGTGTCGGCCAATCTCGAAAAGGGACCTTTTTCAGCGCTCGTGAGAGGGAGCTATTACGGCAAATGGACCGATGCGGTCGCCAACGCGGTGCCGACCGCCAACTCCTTTGATCAAACTTTCAGTTCCAAGATCCTCGTCGACCTCGAACTGGGTTATGATATCAACGATACTTTCCGTCTGGCGGTCGGTGCCGACAATGTGTTCGATGTCTATCCAGACAAGGATCGCCGGATCGGCCAAAACAATAACGGTATCGTCTATCCGCAATTCTCGCCTTTCGGGTTCAGCGGCGGGTTCTGGTATGTTCGCGGCACGGCAAAGTTCTGAAGCTCCAGATGCACGGGGCGATCAACCGACATGGATGCAGACATGAATATGGTTGATCGCCAACTTGCCAAACTGGGTATTGCCTTGCCGCATGTGCCGCCGCCGGTGGCAAATTATGTCCCCTTTACCTCGCATAAGGGGGTGGTCACAATTTCGGGGCAGTTGCCGCGTGGAGCCGATGGGCTGTTGACTGGATGTCTTGGCGACGGATTGCCCATCGACCAGGGGGTGGAAGCGGCACGGCTGTGCGCCATTGCTGTGCTTGCGGTTCTCAAGGAAGCAGTCGGCGGGGATTTTGGCCGGTTGGCAGGTTGCATCCAGATTTCAGGATTTGTCCGTTCCACCTCTTCATTCGAGGAACATTCGACCGTGATCAATGGTGCCTCGGATCTTTTGGTAAGCGTTCTTGGTGAAAAGGGGCGTCACGCTCGTGCAGCTATTGGCGTAGTCAGTCTGCCGTTCGGCGCAGCTGTGGAAGTGAGCGCACAATTTCAGCTTGCCGACTACGCTTAACGCGTCAAAAACGCTCGGATATACCCAGCCATCAGACCTTGCCGAAGCGGCTTTCGCAGGCAAGGGCCAATGCGTCGCGTTCCTTCAACAGAATATGGAGCAGGTCGTCCAACTGTCGCGACCTTGCACGCTGCGGCGGTTGAATCAGCAACGCGCGAAACGTAATCGACGGCTCAAAAGCGCGTGCGATCAGACCCCGATTTTCAAATTCGCTGGCGACAAAAGCCATCGCGTTGGTCAGGCCGACGCCGGCGCCCTCGGCAACGAGCTGGCAGACGCTCGCTGCAAACTGGGTTTCAACAACGATCTTGGGTTGCGAGCCCGCACCGCGCAATGCCGTGTCGAGTTGCTTGCGCGCCGTGTCGTCGGGCGCGAGCGAAACCAGCGGCACGCCATCGAGGTCGATCGGGGTGATGGTTTCGAGCGCCGCCAGCGGGTGGGCTTCTGGCATCACGCAGATCCCGCGCGTTGCAATGAACGGCTCAGTCATCACATTGGTCGTATCGATTTCATCGGCGCACAAGCCGATATCGTGCGTTCCGCTTGCGATAAGATTGCGGACGATGCTCGAATTCGCGATCTCGAAGGTTACTGTCACTCCAGGATGCCGGTCGATGAAAAGCTTGATAACGCGCGGGGCGAGCGAGAGCCCCAAAGCAGCTGAAGTCGCTATCCGCAACGATCCCGTTCCGACCGCGCGGATGCGCGCCACCGCCTGTTTAAGGCGATCCATACCGACATAAGTGTCGAGTATCTCCTGATAAAGCAGATGGGCTTCCGGCGTCGGGATCAATCTGGGGCCGGCACGCTCGAACAGCTTCAACCGCGTCACGTCTTCCAACCGTTTCAATGACCTGCTGATTGCTGGCTGCGAAACGCCCATCAGCTCGGCGCCCTTGGTGGTTGAGCCGGTTCGCATGACGGCATTGAAGGCTTCAATGAGGCTCAGATTCATGAGCCATTATAACATAGACGCATAATGAAGCGCCATAGTTCAATTTGAATAAGGTCTCTTCTCCGCCTAGCGTTGTCTCCAAGGAGAATGGAATGCACGACGAGACCAAATGTCTGAAAGTGCCAGCAGCCAATGGGGCGTTTGCGAGCCTGTCGGTGCCGGTGCATCGCGCGTCGACGATCGTTTTCGACAGCGTGGATGCTTATCAGAACCGCCGGTCCGCTATGTATGACGGCTATTCATATGGACTTTACGGGACGCCAACGACGCGCACATTGGAACAGGCGATCGCTGCATTGGAAGGGGCCTCGCGAGCCTTGGTGGTGCCGTCCGGCTTTGCCGCCATCGCGCTCACTACGCTCACCTTCTGTGCTCCCGGCCAGCGCGTGCTGTTTCCGGATAACGCCTATGATACTGTACGACCCTTTGCCGACCGGTTTCTGGGACGGCTCGGCATCAAGCCGGTCTTCTATGATCCATCGTTGGGGAGCCGCATTGCCGATCTGCTCGATTCGAGTGTACAGCTTGTCTGGGTTGAATCGCCCGGGTCGATGACGCTTGAGGTCCAGGATGTTCCGGCGATCACGGCGGCCTGCCAGGCGCGGGGAATTCTCACTGCTGCCGACAATACCTACGCAACGCCGCTTCGATGCAAACCGCTGAGCCTCGGCGTCGATCTCTCGATCTGCGCCGCATCAAAATATGTCTCGGGCCATTCCGACGTTGTGATGGGCTCGGTTGCCGTCAACAACGAGGATATTTTCCGCCAGCTCAAAGATCATTCGCGGTTTTTGGGCCAAGGCGTTTCCGCTGATGAAGCCAGCCTGGTCCTGCGCGGGATGGAAACCATGGCCGTTCGCCTCGACCGGTGTGAACAAAGCGCGCTGCAACTGCTGCCAATGCTTCAAGCAAGCAATGCTGTCCGCGAAATCCGCCATCCCGCATTGCCCGAAAATCCGGGTCATCAGTTCTGGAAGCGCGACTTCACCGGATCGACCGGCCTGATTACGCTTTTCCTTGAACCCTGGACAAGGCCGCTGCTGGCGAAGGCCATTGAGGCGATGGATCAATTCGCCATCGGCGCGAGCTGGGGAGGCACCAAGAGTGTCGTTGCCGTTCTCGACCAGCCGCCGCTGCGCACCGCGACGCCAGCGCCGCACCACGGCCCCGTCGTCAGGCTCAGCATCGGGATGGAGCACCCGGAAGACCTGCGGGCCAGTTTGGAGAAATGCCTGAGCATCCTGGCGGCTGCGACGCCTGACGGCATAGCTAATGATAAAGATTTGGGGAGAGCGCAGCCATGACAAGAGCGATGAAATGTATCTCTATCGGGCTGCTGCTCGGTACGGCTCTGGCGGGTTGTTCGAATGGTGCCAAGAAGGAAAGCTTGGTTGAGAAGATCAAGGCGCGCGGAAATCTTAATTGTAGCGGTAGTCAGGGCATACCCGGCCTTTCGCGTCCTGATGAGAAGGGAATTTGGCGGGGCTTCGACAGCGATGTATGCCGGGCAATCGCTGCCGCGATTCTCGGCGATGCCACCAAGGTGCGCTTCGTTCCGCTCAATGCCGCCCAGCGCCTTCCCGCGGTCCAGACAGGCGAAATCGATATCCTGTCCCGGACCACAACGCTGACCTTCACCCGCGACATGGCCATCCGCTTTGTCGTCAATACGCTTTACGATGGCGATGTCGTCATTACCCGCAAGGCCGATGGCATCACCGAGCCGGCAAAGCTCGGCGGACGGACCATCTGCATGCAGGGCGGTGGCAGTCTCGTCGAGAATGCGCTCGACGAGCTTGAGGAAAAGCACAAATTCAAGATGAAGCGCGTCTATTTCGATTCGACGATAACGGCGCGCGATACCTATTTCGCGGGCCGGTGCGACGCCTATGTTACCGATGGATTGGCAGCGCAAAGCCAGATTGCCACTGTCGCCAAGAACCCCGCCGAACACAGCACGATGTATGCAGGCGACGCGATCGAGCCCAACGGGATCGCCATCCCGCGTGGCGATGACCGGCTGTTCGATGTCGCGCGCTGGACCTTCAACGTCCTCATCTGGGCCGAAAAGAACGGCATCACGCAGGCCAATGTCGACGACATGGCCAAGAATGGCGATGCGGTCACCAAACGCATCCTGGGCGGCGATCCTGCTTTCGGCCGGTCGATGGGGCTCGATAGCAAATGGGCATACAACGTGATCAAGCAGGTCGGGAATTACAAGGAAATCTGGGACCGGAATTTGGGCGAGAACACGCCGATCAAGGCGGATCGTCGGCTCAACAAGCTCTATTCCGAGGGCGGCCTGATGTTTCCGCTGCCATGGGATTGATGGTGTGGACGGCCATCGCTTGAAAAAGGTCCTTTTGGTATGAACCGGACACAACGCAATCTCGCCTACCAGGCTGCTGCGCTTCTTCTGGTGTTTGGAGCAGTCGCGCTAGTGGTTGCGACGGCATCGGCCAACCTTGCGGACCGCGGTATCGAATTGGGAACGGAATTTCTCGGCGACCGGGCGGGCTTCACGCTGTCCGAAAGCTGGCTGCCCTATTCGCCCGAAGACAGCAATTTATGGGCGATCGCCGCCGGCATTGTCAACACGCTCGTCATATCGCTTTTTGTCGCTTTTTTTGCGACGTTTATCGGCACCGGGCTTGGCATATTGCGGCTGAGTGAAAATGCCCTGGCGAAATCCTTTGCCCGCAGCTGGGTTGAAATCGCGCGAAACTCGCCGCCGATATTGCTCCTTCTTTTTCTCTACAGCTTTTTGGGGCAGGTGCTGCCTGTCGCCGATGTCGTCGAGCCGATCCAGGGCGTGTATTTGTCGCTTCGCGGCCTCGCGATCCCGGCGCTCGATCTGCAAGGTATGGGTTGGAGCGTCACAGGCGGTGTATTGCTGACACTGATCGGCATTGGGAGCGTCGCAAAGGCAACCGCATCGCGCCAAAGAGAGACTGGCCTTTGCCCCCCTTGGGTCAAATGGGCAATAGCCGCATCAGCGTTGCTCTGGCTTCTGATAATTGTGCTCCTGCTTGCCCCGTCGGCGTCAGTCGAATTACCGAAAGCCAACGGTCCCGATATCGTCGGCGGCTTCATCCTCTCGCCCGAGTTCTTCACGCTGATTACAGGGCTCACATTTTACACCTCGGGATTTGTCGCGGAAATCGTCAGGACCGGATTGCAATCGGTGACGCGTGGCCAGTGGGAGGCAGCTTATGCTTTAGGCTTGTCGCGCGGCCGCACCCTTCGTCTGGTCGTCATTCCGCAAATGCTGCGTGTCATCATCCCGCCGATGACCAGCCAATATATCAACATCGTCAAAAACTCGACCCTGGTCATCGCCATTGGCTATGCCGATTTCATGGTCGTGACCGGCACCGTGATCAATAAGACCAGCCACGCGATCGAAGGCACCGTCATCATCATCGCGGTTTATCTGGCAATCAATTTGAGCCTGTCGGCGCTGATGAACCAGGTCAACCGCCGCGTGCAGCAGGGAGTCGGCTGATGCAAAAGCTGTCATCTGACGCTCCGGGCTGGAACGCCGTTCGCAGCCTTGTGGGTTCTCCGTTCAATGCCGTTTTGACGGTTATATTTGCCGTAATCCTGTTCTTGGCTTTGCCGCCCTTTCTCACATGGGCCGTCTTCGACGCCGCCGTTTTTCCAGCAGTCCCGGAGACGTGCAGAACGGCGGCGGGCGCGTGCTGGAGCTTCATTGTCGCCAAACACAGCCAGATCCTGTTCGGCATCTACCCGTTTGATGAGCGTTGGCGACCGCTGCTCGTCTGCACATTGCTGATCGGCCTGCTTGTTTACTCCATTCGGCCATCGGCCTGGCGCGCGCGGCTTGCAGGCTTCTGGATAGTAGCGCTGATGCTGTCTTGGGGCCTGATGAGGGGGGGCTTTGCCGGTCTTGCCTCCGTCTCGACCGACAATTGGGGCGGCCTTCCTGTAACGCTCCTTCTCACGGTGGTTGCAATTGGCATCGGCTTTCCAACCGGCATCCTTCTCGCGCTTGCACGGCGCTCCGATCTTCCGGTTATCAGGCTACTGAGCACGCTTTTCATCGAACTGACGCGGGCGCTGCCACTCTTGAGCATATTGTTCATCGCCTCGATCATGTTGCCGCTGCTCGTGCCCGAAGACCTGCTTCCCGACAAATTCTCCCGGGCGGTGATCGCTCTGACTATGTTTGCCTCGGCCTATCTGGCCGAGGTGGTGCGCGGCGGCTTGCAGGCGTTGCCAAAGGGCCAAGCCGAAGCGGCGCAGGCACTAGGGCTCTCCTATTGGCAATGCCAACTCAAGGTGATCCTGCCGCAGGCCATAGCGGTCGTCATTCCGGCGCTGACCAACACGATCATCGTCATGATCAAGAATACGAGCCTCGTCCTTGTTATAGGATTGTTCGACCTCATCAGTTCAGGGAAGGCAGCGCTGGCCGATCCCGAATGGAGTTCGCCCTCGGTCGAAGTATATCTTTTCATTACCGCCATTTATTTTACGCTCTGCTTTGGCTTCAGCCGATTTGCCGACCGCCTTGAGCAGCGAGCCAAAGGACCCAGCCATGAATGAAAACGCCATCTCGCTGTCGAGCGTGTCAAAGAGTTTCGGCGCGTTTCAGGCTTTGAAGTCGATCGACCTGTCCGTCGCGAAAGGCGAGCGCATCGTAATTTGCGGCCCTTCCGGTTCGGGCAAATCGACTCTGATCCGCTGCATCAACCAGCTCGAAACGCACGAGGCTGGCGAGATACTGGTCAATGGGATTAAGGTCGGTACCGAGCCCAAACAGCTCGAAGCCATACGAACGCAGGTCGGTATGGTCTTTCAAAGCTTCAACCTTTTCCCGCACCTGACTATCCTCGAAAACTGTACGCTCGCACCGATCTGGGTGAAGAAGCTTTCGAAAGCCGCCGCCGAAGCCAAGGCCATGCAATTGCTCGAACGAGTCAGAATCCCCGACCAGGCGCATAAGCGCCCCAGCCAATTGTCCGGCGGACAGCAGCAACGGGTCGCGATCGCGCGCGCTCTGTGCATGGAGCCGAGTGTCATGCTGTTCGACGAGCCGACATCGGCGCTCGATCCGGAAATGGTGAAAGAGGTTCTCGACGTAATGCTCGAACTCGCAAGCGAAGGCATGACCATGCTCGTGGTCACGCACGAAATGGGATTTGCCCGCCAGGCTGCAGACCGGGTCATCTTCATGGATCAGGGAAATATTCTGGAATCCGGTCCGCCGACCGAATTTTTTGCCAATCCGCGTCACGAACGGACCCGTCTCTTCCTCAGCCAGATTTTGCATTGATCCCTCGAATGGACGGGCAATCACTAGACCGGTCGGCAGGCTGGCGGATCGAGGCGGATTTGCTCGGCGAAGGCTCCGTGCCAGCGCACGCACTCTATGGCCTTCAAACCCAGCGCGCCATTGACAACTTCCCGATAAGCGGCCGCACCATCGGCTCTCTGCCAGTCCTTCTTAATAATCTCGCGCGTGTCAAAAAGGCCGCTGCGAGGGCAAATTTGGCAGCTGGCGAACTCGATGCAGATGTCACCGACGCAATTTCGCGGGCCTGCGATGAAATTGGCGATGGCATGCATTGGGATCAATTCCGCGTCGATATTCTGCAGGGCGGCGCAGGAACATCGACCAATATGAACATGAACGAAGTCATCGCAAACCGCGCCCTGTTTCTGATGGGCCGCAATGCGGGAGACTATGATCATGTTCATCCAAACGACCACGTGAACCGAAATCAATCAACCAACGATGCTTATGCCACGGCGGTCCGGTTGGCTGTATTCGAATCCAACCTGGCACTGATAGATAGCATCGAACGGCTCGCAGCGATTTGCCGCCAGAAAGCGACCGAGTTTGCCGGGGTTCGCAAGCTCGCTCGTACCGAGCTGCAAGACGCGGTCCCGATGACCGCAGAGCAGGAGTTTCTGGCCTTCGCCGCCGCGCTCGAAGAGGATGTCTCGCGAGGACGGGAGGTCGGCGCACTGTTTCTCGAAATCAATCTCGGGGGCACTGCTGTTGGCAGTGGCACCGGGGCATCCAAGGACTACCGCGAGGCCGTCGTGGAGAACCTCCGGCAAATTTGCGGTTTTCCGGTCGTTCCAGCGGCGAATTTGTTTGAAGCAAGCTGGGATATGGGCGCGTTTGTCTTTTACAGCGGCTTTCTTAAGCGGCTCGCAGCAAAATTATCGAAGATTTGCAACGATCTGCGACTGCTCTCAAGCGGTCCGAGAGGCGGGTTCGCCGAGATGGTCCTTCCCGCCCGCCAAGCTGGCTCCTCGATCATGCCCGGCAAAATCAATCCAGTCATTCCCGAAGCAATTAACCAGATTGCGTTTCGCGTTTTTGGGCTCGACCTTACCGTCACATTCGCAGCTGAGGCGGGCCAGCTACAGCTCAATGCCTTTACGCCCGTTATTGTGTCGTCGGTTGATGAAGCGGTATCATTGTTAATTGCGGGAATGGATATACTGGGAACGGGCTGTATCGCGGGCATAAAAATCGATCAGCAGCGTTGCGAAGAAATCCTTGATGGAAGTTTGGCCAGCGCCATTGAGTTGGTTCCAGTCGTCGGGTACAAAGCTGCCAATGAAATCATGAAGGCCGCGCGCCTTAGCGGTTCTTCTATCGATGACGCGCATGCACTTTGGCAAAGTGAGCGCGTGATTGCTCGCTGATGGTTTCCGCGAGCTTGGAGCGCTTCAGCCGGAACTTGAAAGGTCAAGATCGATCCTGGTTCGAAATAACGATTGCCCTTGTGGGGCGCGCAAGTTAAGGGCTCATCAGCATGAAGTGGTTGGCATTTCTTTTCCTTGGTTTTGCGCTTATCTCGGGCATGGCTCATGCACCCGCGGTTGCCCATACCGGCATGGAACATGCCCACTCAGATCATGGTACCGTTGACATTCTCTCGCTGGTCGAGGACAATGGTGACCAATCAGGCCTACCAGACGTGCAAGGCGACAACGTCCATAGCCACCAATGTCCTGCTGCGATCGATGCTCGTGCAACCAGCCTTGGCCTTAACCTGATCGCTGGTAAGCTTTTGTTGCCCTTTCCACGGGCCGCGATCTTGACCTCTTTCAGCCAGGCACCCCCCACCGAGCCACCTTCAGCCTGAACCATGCCGCTGGGACGGGTGTGACGCCCGTGCCGAATCGCGTCTGTAGGTTCAGGAGTTTCTAAATGTTTCCCAAATTGCGCACCGCTTTATTGGCGGCGGCGCTGGTCTTTACAAGCTGTGTTGCGCTCGCAGAGCCGATCACGCTGGAGGAAGCCATTGCCAAGGCCCTAGAGGCCGCCCCGCTGCTTAAAGCGAATGAAGCCGAGATTGCGGCCGCCCGTGCGGGCCGCGTGCAAGCAGGCGTCCGCCCCAATCCGTCGGTAATGGTAGAGGCCGAAAATTTCGTCGGCACCGGCCCCTATAATGTGCTGGGGCAAGCCGAGATCACCGGCATGTATAGCCAACCTATCGAGCGCGGCGGAAAGCGGGATGCCCGGATCGGCTTGGCCGAGCGCGGCATCGGCGTCGCCGAAGCAGCCCGAAAAGTGACGCGGCTCGATATTGCTGCGGCAGTCGAGCGCTCTTTCATCGATGTCATGATTGCCGATGCAGTGGTCAAGATTACGACCTACCGCCTCGAAACCGAGCAGGGAATTGAGCGCGAAGCGCTGCGCCGGGTGCGGGGTTACAAAGACCCGCTGTTCGTTGAAACCCGCGCGGCGGCGCGTGTGGCCCAAGCCCAGATCGACGTCGATCAGGCCGAAGCCAAGGCGCGGGCAACGCGCAATGTGCTTGCCTCATTCTGGTCGGGTATTGGCGAGGACCTTGAGGTCGCTGGCGATTTTTTGCCTTACAGGCCAGTTGAACAGAAGCTGGCACCAGCTGATCTGGCACTGGCCGAAGCGCAGACCGCGCGGGCAAGTGCTGCGGTAAGGGTCGAGCAGACCAAGCGGGTGCAAGACTACACCGTCAGCGGTGGCGCGCGTTTCCTGCGCGGAACCAATGATGTGGCGTTGGTTGCGGGTGTCACTATTCCGCTAGGCCGGTTTGACAAAAACCAAGGCAATATAGAGCGAGCGCAAGCCGAGCGCTTGCAAGCAGAACTGACCGCTGAAGCCAACCGGCTTGAACGGCTAAGGCGCCTCGCTTCGCTGCGTGCCGATGCCGATGCCGCGCGGACCCGCGCCGATGCGATCATGGCAGAGGTCTATCCGCGCACGGTCAAGACGCTGGCCCAAGTGCGTGAAGGCTATAATCGCGGCGGTTTCAATTTCCGCGACGTTCAGGACGCCGCCGATGCCATACTCGCGGTGCAGGAGCAGTGGCTCGCCGCCATGACCCAATATCGTGACCTTCAAACCGAAATCGACCGGCTGACCGGGCGCTTTGACGCCACAGCCGACAAGGGGATCAATCCATGAAAAACATCATAATCGCGCGGCTGGCTGCTGCGCTTCTGTTTGTCGCTCCTTTGGCTGCGTGTGGCGGCGGAGAAACTGCCTCAGACACGGAGAAAGAAACCGAAAGTGAACCCGACAAGGGACCCAACGGCGGTCGCCTGCTGAAGAATGGCGACTTTGCGGTTGAAATGACGATCTTCGAGGACGGCCAAGAGCCGCAGTTCCGCGTCTATCCGACCAAGGATGGCAAGCCGCTTGATCCCAAGGCGGTGCAGCTGACGGTGACGCTCAAGCGTCTGGACAGCGAAACCAACATCTTCGCGTTCAAGCCCGAAAGGAACTATCTGGCGGGCCAAGGCGTGGTGACAGAACCGCACAGCTTCGATGTTGAAGTGGTCGCGGTCGAAAATGGCAAACGCCATGTCTGGAAATATGCCAGCCCCGAAGGCCGCACAACAATCGCTGCGGCGGCGGCAAAAGCGGGTGGCGTTGAGATTGAGACGGTTGGTCCCGCTACTATCGGCGAGATGCGCGAGCTTTTTGGCACGGTGCAGTTGGCTACGACAGCTCGCTCCGAAATTCGCGGGCAGTTTCCGGGGCGGATTGTCTCGGTGACCAAAGCGGTCGGTGACTATGTGAAAAAAGGGCAGCTTCTAGCCCGCATTGAATCTAGCGAATCCTTGCAGGTCTATCCGGTTTACTCGACTGCTAGTGGGGTCGTAGCCGAAAGGAACGGAAATCCCGGCGACGTGACCTTTGATCGTGCGCTTTATGTCATCACCGACCCCGCCCAGACGACAGTAGTTTTCAACATCTTTCCCAAGGATCTGGGTGCGATCCAGCCGGGGATGAAGGTCATGGTTGAAACAATGGACGGAACCCCGATTGCTGACGCAAGGATTGGGGGATATCTCCCCGATGGCAATGCAGAGGCCGGGACCGCACTGGTGCGCGTGGCGATTCCCAATCGTGGCGGACAGTTGCGTCCGGGCATGGCTTTGCGCGGTCGTGTGATCGTCAATGCGGTGCAAGTGCCGCTGGCAGTGCGCACAGAGGCCTTGCAGCGCTTCCGCGATTTCACTGTGGTCTTTGCCAATTATGGCGAGGTGTATGAGGTGCGTATGCTCGAACTCGGACGCAAGTCGCCCGAATGGACCGAGGTGCTGTCCGGTATCAAACCCGGCACGCCCTACGCCGCCAAAGGAGCCTTCCTCATTCGCGCCGACGTTGAAAAGTCGGGCGCGAGCCATGACCATTGATCGGGGATAACTGACATGCTTGCCCGTATCATCGGCTTTTCCATTCGCCAGCGCTGGCTGGTCCTTGCTGTCGTCGCCATGTTGTGCGCCATTGGCGTTTATAGCGCGACGAAGCTCCCCATCGACGCTGTACCCGACATCACCAATGTCCAGGTGCAGATTAACACCGAGGCCGAGGGTTTTTCGCCGCTCGAATCCGAACAGCGCATTACCTTTCCCATTGAAACCGCCATCGCGGGCGTCCCGGGGCTGAATTATACCCGCTCGATCTCGCGCTATGGCCTGTCCCAGGTAACCGTGGTGTTCGAGGATGGCACCGACATCTTCTTCGCACGCCAGCAGGTGAACGAACGCATCCAGTCGGCCAAATCGCAACTGCCGCCCGGAATCGAGCCGCAACTCGGCCCGCTCGCAACGGGTCTTGGCGAAATCTATATGTATGCGGTCGAACCCAAAAAGGGTGCGCGCAAACCCGATGGTTCCGAATGGACGGCTATCGAACTGCGAACGCTATCTGACTGGGTGGTCCGCCCGCAGATGCGGACGATCCCCGGCGTTGCCGAAGTCAACACCATCGGCGGCTACACCAAGCAATATCATGTGACGCCTAACCCGCAGCAATTGGCGGCGCTCAAATTGTCGCTGACCGACATTGTGGATGCGCTTGAGGGCAATAATGCTAACAAGGGCGCGGGCTATGTCGAGCGTGCGGGCGAACAAATCCTGATCCGCGTGCCGGGTCAGGCCAAGGACGAGACCGATCTGTCGCAGATCATCGTCGCGACACGCGGCGGCGTTCCCATCCGCGTCGGCGATGTTGCCGAAGTCGTCATTGGTTCCGAACTGCGCACCGGGGCGGCCACCCAGAATGGCAAGGAGATCGTGCTTGGCACGATTGCGATGCTAACCGGGGAAAACCCGCGCATCGTGGCGCAGGCAGCCGCTGAACGGCTTGTGGAGGTCAACAAGGCACTTCCTGCCGGGATCATTGCAAGGCCGCTTTATGATCGTACCGCGCTGGTCGACCGGACGATTGCCACGGTCGAGAAGAATTTGCTCGAAGGCGCATTGCTCGTCGTTGTTATCCTGTTCCTGTTGCTCGGCAACATCCGCGCAGCGTTGATCACGGCGGCGGTCATTCCCGTCTCAATGCTGATGACGCTGACGGGCATGGTGCAAACCCGAACCTCGGCCAACTTAATGAGTCTGGGTGCGCTCGATTTTGGGCTTATCGTCGATGGCGCGGTTATCATCGTCGAAAACTGCCTGCGGCGTCTGGGCGAAGCGCAGCACAAGATGGGACGTTTGCTCGACCGCGACGAACGCTTCGGGCTGGTGGCAAACGCGAGCGCCGAGGTTATCCGCCCCAGTATCTTCGGCGTCATCATCATCACTGTCGTTTATCTTCCGATCTTCGCGCTAACGGGCATTGAGGGCAAGACCTTCCACCCGATGGCGATTACCGTGGTCATGGCGTTGACGGCGGCTTTGTTGCTGTCGCTCACCTTCGTTCCGGCGGCCATTGCTATGTTCGTTACGGGCAAGGTCGAAGAAAAGGAAAACCGGGTCATGTCATGGCTGGCGCGCAGCTATGCGCCCGCGCTTGACGCGACGATGAAGCGCGGTAAGCTGGTGGTTGGCGGCGCGGTGCTGCTAACAATGCTTGCGGTCTTTGGCGCAACCCGGTTGGGGTCGGAGTTTATTCCAAACCTCGATGAAGGCGACATCGCTCTCCACGCCTTGCGCATCCCCGGAACCAGCCTGAGCCAAGCCGTGCAAATGCAGGAAGCGCTGGAAAAACGGATTGCGCAATTCCCCGAAGTCGAGCGCGTGTTTGCCAAGATCGGTACCGCAGAGGTTGCAACCGATCCGATGCCGCCTTCGGTTGCCGATAATTTCGTCATGCTGAAGGATCGATCCGAATGGCCCGACCCCCGCAAGCCGCGCGACCAGCTTGTCGCCGAAATGAACAAAGCGGTCAGCCAACTGCCCGGCAACAATTACGAGTTTACCCAACCTGTGCAGATGCGGATGAACGAGTTGATTGCGGGCGTCCGTTCCGATGTCGCGGTCAAGCTGTTCGGGGACGATCTCGACCAGTTGCTCGAAAGCGGCGGTGAGGTTGAGGAAGTCGTCGGCACGATCCAAGGTGCCGAGGACGTCAAGATCGAACAGGTCACGGGCTTGCCCGTGCTGTCGATAACCCCCAAACGCGATATGCTGGCCCGCTACGGAATCAACATGAGCGATGTGCAGGATGCGGTATCGACAGCAACCGGCGGACGCGCTGCCGGTCAGGTATTCGATGGCGACCGGCGTTTCGATGTTGTCGTGCGCTTGCCTGAAGCCATGCGCACCAATGTCGATGCACTGGGCACCTTGCCGATCCCCATCGGCGGGGACGGCGCGGGGGGCTTTGTGCCGCTTGCGCAGGTGGCCGATATCGAAATGTCGGTCGGTCCCAACCAGATCAGCCGCGAGAACGGCAAGCGACGTGCGGTTATCACAGCCAACGTCCGCGGTCGCGATCTCGGCTCGTTCATCGCCGAACTCAAAACCAAGATCGATTCAGAAGTGAACTTACCGGAGGGCTATTACGTTGCCTATGGCGGGACATTCGAGCAACTCCAGTCGGCAGCAACGCGGCTCCAGATCGTCGTGCCGCTTGCCCTAGTGCTAATATTCGGATTGCTGTTCACCTTGTTCGGATCGGTGCGCGATGCAACCATCGTCTTTTCCGGCGTTCCACTTGCGTTGACCGGTGGGATAGCGGCACTTGCCTTGCGCGATATACCCTTGTCAATTTCAGCAGGCGTTGGATTCATTGCTCTATCGGGCGTCGCGGTGTTGAACGGCGTCGTCATGCTATCGTTCATCAAGGATTTGCGCGAACGCGGCATGGCGCTTGACGAAGCCATCCGCGAAGGTGCGCTGACCCGATTACGGCCCGTGTTGATGACTGCATTGGTCGCATCGCTGGGCTTCGTACCGATGGCGCTTAACGTCGGGGCAGGGTCAGAAGTGCAGCGTCCGCTTGCCAGTGTGGTGATCGGGGGCATCATTTCCTCAACCATCCTGACGCTAATCGTGCTGCCTGCGCTTTACCGGCTGATTCATGGACGGGAAGAGCGGCCCGCTGATGACAATACCACCACCCCATCGCCGAATTTGGCGCAAGGAACCGCATGATGAATTTTATATCCGCCAGGAAAGCCTATCACCCGTTGGTCTGGGTGCTTCTGGCCACATTTCTGTTCCTCGCAACGGGCATTGCCGATGCCTATGCCCACGGGGTTGCCGAAGGCGATCAGGGCTATGTTCAGGAAGTCAGCGGCGTCCAGTTCATGCCGTTCATGTATCTGGGCGCCAAGCATATGGTCACCGGATACGATCATTTGCTGTTCCTGTTCGGGGTCATCTTTTTTCTCTACCGGCTTAAGGATATCGGCCTTTATGTAACGCTGTTCGCCGTCGGCCATTCGACGACGATGCTGTTCGGCGTGCTGACCGGCATCAGCGCCAATGCTTACGTCATCGACGCGATCATCGGCCTGTCGGTGGTGTACAAGGCGCTCGACAATCTGGGCGCATACCGGCGCTGGTTCGGGGTGCAGCCGAATACAAAGGTGGCAACTCTGGTCTTTGGTCTTTTCCACGGCTTCGGGCTGGCGACGAAGATTCAGGAGTTTGAATTGTCCCCAGACGGGCTGCTGACCAATTTGATCGCCTTCAATATCGGGGTCGAGGTCGGTCAATTGCTTGCGCTTTCGGCCATCCTCATCCTGATGGGTTATTGGCGCAAAAGCGGCAGCTTTGCCCGCCACGCCTTTGCGGTGAACGTGTTGCTGATGGGTGCTGGATTTCTGCTGGTGGGCTATCAGATCACCGGACTGATTGTTGCTTAAGGAGCTAGACCGATGTTCAATTCCAAACTTCCCGACATGTCGGAATTACCGACCACACGGCAACTTGTCGGCTCGACCTTCCTCGCAATGGGCGGCGCGGCGGCGATCCTCGTTGCCGTCGTCATGCCGTCTGAATATGGGATCGACCCGACCGGGCTGGGCGGCGTTCTCGGCCTGACCGAAATGGGCGAAATCAAGACGCAGTTGGCCGAAGAAGCAGCCGCCGACCGGGCCGCAGATGACGGGACGATCACTGCCCCGGCCCAACCAACCCCGGCCACCCCCCAAGCTGCTGTTGCCGCCCGCAACGACACGATGACGGTCAAGCTAGCGCCCGGAGAAGCCGCCGAAATCAAAGTCAGCGCATCAAAGGGTGCCAGCGTAGCCTTCGACTGGGCCGTCACGGGTGGGCACGTAAATTACGACGCGCATGGCGATCCGGTCGTCCGGCGCAAGGGCTTCTATCACGGCTATGGCAAGGGCAAGGCATCGACCGGGGAGAAAGGCACGCTGGTCGCCGCATTTGACGGCACACACGGCTGGTATTGGCGCAACCGCTCGGATGGAACCGTAACGGTCGTGCTGAAGACCACCGGTGCCTACACCGACATCAAACGCGTGGTCTGACAGCTGATGGCGACTCGCCGGGCCGCCAGGTTCGATTGAAAAGGAATGATGATGAAAAAACTGATCCTGATAGCGAGCCTGGCCGCTGCCGCCTGCTCGCCCGAAGATGAAACGTCGAAACAAAACGCAAGGACCAGCGACAGCCCGTCAACAGCCGCGTTCAAAGCGGCAAACGACAAGATGCACAAAGACATGACCATGACCTTCACAGGCAATGCAGATGCGGATTTCATGCGCAGCATGATCCCGCATCATGAAGGCGCGGTCGCAATGGCAGAGGTTGCGCTCGAACATGGCAAAGACCCTGAAGTCCGCAAACTTGCCCAAGACGTGATCAAGGCGCAGGAATCGGAAATTGCACAAATGAAGGCATGGCTGGAGAAAAATGGCAAAGATGCGCCTGCCACGGCTGCTTCAGGGCATGACAGTCACTAAGGAGGAGAGGATGACGATCAAACTGGTAACCGCATCGGCACTATCGCTATTGGGGACGGGATCGGCCATGGCTGATGGTCATGAACAAGCCTATATGCCCGGCGTATGGAGTCTTGGCGAAACCAAGAATTGCGAGAGCGGCCCTGCATGGGCGTTTCTGGCTGATGGCTATTATGCCGAGGTCACGCTGCCCAACAAAGGTCCGACCGCCATCGGCCTGTGGAAAGACGAAGGCACGGCCATTGCCTATACTCACAGCCACATGCCCTTCGGCGACATGATGAAGGCCAATGAGATGAAGCGCTTGACTGTAGAGAAGCGCACCCCGGACAAGCTAGTCACTAAAAATTATCGCGGCGTAACGCGCATTTTCCATCGCTGTCAGGCCGGCGCATTGAAGGTTCCGTCCGGTCAGCCAGCGCACTGATATGGCCTAAGATTGCGGCCGACCATGCCGGACATAATCACGGTGCCGGTGTTTGCAGCAGAAGGCCCGGCATTGCGCTGGCGCTGACTACGGCGCTCCTGATTGCCGAGCTGGTCGGTGTTTTGTCTTCGACAGCGTCGCATTCTGTCCGACGCCGCGCATATGTTTACCGACAGCGCCGCGCTCGCCATCGCGCTCGCGGCAGTCAAGATCGGCCAGCACCCGCCCGATGACCAGTAGACCTTGCCCCGTCACATAGCCCGTCGCTGTTCAAATGTGCGAACAGTTGGAGATGCGATCACTGCACGCCCGAAGCCAATGAGCTATCACTCAACCCAGACTGCACTTGGCGAACGGTCCATTAAATCGCCGTGGCGACTGTGATCGAAATATTGATTCCTTCAGTCTGGAAAGGCCCAGATGCAAACCGTTTGAACTGGTGCACCAGCGAAGTCTCGCGAGGCAGCAGTTTTTCGGCGTTACCTAGCTCGTTACCTAGCGTGAAAACTCCAGAGCTCAAGGTGAGGGTCTTTGAAATAACCAACTGTTATTGAAAGAAAAAATGGTAGACGCTGAGGGGTTCGAACCCACGACCCGCTGATTAAGAGTCAGCTGCTCTACCAACTGAGCTAAGCGTCCCCATTTCTGGCGCGTGGCAAATTCCAACGCACCGTTCGGAGGCGCGCCAATGGCGGGATTCGGGGTAAATGTCAAGCCTTGCTGCGACCAAATGTTGGCCTCAGCTGAAGGCCCTTCTGCCCGGATGGCGTTCGATCGACATGATGATGCCGACGCAGATCATCATGGTCAGCATTGATGAGCCGCCATGGCTGATAAAGGGCAGGGGAAGGCCGGCCACGGGGGCGAAACCGACCACCATCAGCAGGTTGACCATGATGTAGAAAAAAATCGTGCAGGTCAGCCCGCCTGCAACCAACTGGCCATAGCGATTGGTGCTTTCCATCGCGACCTTCAGGCCCCAGCGCATCAACAAAACATAAAAGCCAATGATGATGAGGCCGCCGAGCAGGCCCCATTCCTCTGCCATGGTCGCAAAGATGAAGTCGGTATGGCCTTCGGGCAGATAATCGAGGTGGCTCTGCGTGCCATTGCCAAAGCCTTTGCCGAACACGCCGCCTGATCCGATCGCGATTTTGGACTGGGTGATGTGATAGCCAGCACCCAGTGGGTCTTTTTCCGGGTTGAGGAAGATTAGGACGCGGTCCTGCTGGTAAGGCCTCAAACCGAAGAAGAAGACCAATGGTGCAAGCACGGCCACCGCGACGCCGCCACCGATGAAATAGATCAACGGCCAGCCAGCGAGGAAGCCAACCACGGCTGCGCAGAAGATATAGGCCAGCGCCGCGTCGAAATCTGGCTGGATGATCACAAGGATGCTTGGCACCACCAGCATGATCGCAACCGGCCAGATTGCATCCCAGCCCGTGATCTTTGATGGTGGCAGGCGATCAAAGAACCAGGCGGTGACGAGCACCACAGTGGGCTTCATCAATTCCGAAGGCTGGAAGGTGATGATGCCGAGATTGATCCATCGCTGGCTGCCGCCGCCGGCGAAACCGATCAGTTCCACAGCGACCAGCATCACCAGCAGGATGAGATAGAGCGGGAAGGTGATCTTCTTCCAGAAATCGAGCGGCAGGCGCGACATCGCGACCGCCATCGTCATCAGCACGCAAAAACGCAGGAAATGATTGCCTGCCCATGGGCTGAGGCTGCCCCCGGCCGCCGAATAGAGTACCAGCGTTCCGAACGTGGCAAGGCCAAAGAGCACGAAAATGACACGCCAGGGAAGCGCGGCGATCGGGGCCGGAACGATGCCGTTCACATCTCGCTCCGTTCATCCGCTGGGACGCCCTGGCCAGCCTGGAAGGCAGCATATTGGCGCGCCATGCGTTCGTCGATACCACCGCCCCAACCAGCCTCTAGCGCTTCGAGCGAAGCCATCGCCTTTTCGCGATCATACAGGAAAGTCAGCACGTCCTTCGCGACTGGCGCTGCCGCACGGGCGCCACCCATGCCATGTTCGATAACAACTGCCGCTGCATAGCGCGGCTGCGCGACCGGTGCGAAGCAGACGAACAGGCCATGGTCGCGGTAACGCCGCGCGCCGCCTTGCCCGCGCTGGCCGCCTTTGATCGCGCGTACCTGCGCGGTGCCAGTCTTGCCGCCCATAGTGATGCCCGGGATTTCCAGCCGGCTGCGCACGGCGGTACCCGCGCCGTTGACGACAAGATCCATCCCGTCGCGCACCACCTGCAGATGCTCGTCAGGGAAAGGCAGGTGCGCACCTGGCTTGCGGTTCTTCAAAAGGATTTCGGGTTCGAGCATGCGACCCGAAGCGATGCGCGACGCCATGACGGCGAGCTGGAAGGGGCTGGCAATCACATAGCCTTGGCCGATGACCGCGTTGAGCGAATCCGACCGGCTCCATTCCTGATTGTATTTTTTCATCTTCCAGGCGCTGTCGGGAACGGTGCCGTAACGCTGCGACTGGAAAGGCAGTGGGAATTCCTGCCCAAGGCCCAATTGGCGCGCAATCGGGGCGATGGCATCATAACCCACCCGGTTCGCCATCGCATAGAAATAGGTGTTGCAGCTCTTCATGATCGCAGAGCGCATATCCATCGGACCATGGCGGCCTAGGCATTTGAACACGCGATTGCCGAGCCGGTAACCGCCGCCACAGACGACCTTTTCCTCGGGATCAATGCCATGCTTCAGGAAGGCAAGGCCCGCCATCGGCTTCAGCGTCGATCCAGGCGGGTAAAGCCCCTGAAGCGACTTGTTGAGCATCGGGATGCGGTCGTCCGAATTGAGCATCTTCCATTCGAGGCGGCCAATGCCTTCGGAAAAGCTGTTGGGATCGAAGCAGGGCATCGAGACCAGCGCGAGGATATCTCCTGTCAGGCAATCGATGACCACGACCGAACCCGATTCGATGCCAAGACGACGCGCGGCATAATTATGCAGGTCGATATCGATGGTGAGTTGTACAGGTTTGCCCGGCGTATCCGGCCTGCTCGAAAGTTCGCGCACAATCTTGCCGCGCGCGGTGACCTCGGTGCGTTTGGCACCCGGCTTTCCGCGCAGCCGCATTTCCATGGTCTTTTCAAGACCCTGCTTGCCGACCTTGAAGCCAGGCGTGATGAGCAGCGGGTTCTTGTCGAGGCGATATTCCTCTGCCGAGACTGTACCGACATAGCCGAGCAAGTGGCCAACGGCTGCGCCGCTGGGATAGAAACGCGAAAATCCCTGCCGTGGGCTTACGCCGGGCAGGTCGGGCAAGCGCACGCTGACGCGGGCGAAGCTTTCATAGTCGAGTCCCGCTGCAACCTGCACCGGCTGGAAGCCTTGTGCTTCCTTCAACTCCTTTTCGATGCGCTCGACATCTTCCTGCTTCAGGTCGAGCAGCTTGGTCAGCGTGCCCAGCGTTTCTTCGCGGTTCTGCAGCCGATCGGGAATGATATCGACGCGAAAGTCGGCGCGGTTGGTGGCGATGGGCTTGCCGATACGATCGATAAACCAGCCGCGCCGGGGCGGGATAAGCGTCAGGTTGATACGGTTGCTTTCGGAAGCGAGCTTGTATTTCTCATTCTCGGCCACCGCGATATAGGCCATGCGCGTGGCCACAACGCCCCCCACCAATGCCTGCACGCCGCCGATGAATAGCGCGCGCCGAGAGAAGGTGAATTCCAGTTGCCCCGAAGTCGGCCCGCGCTTCTCGTTCATGTGGCCAGTCGCCAGCCATCAAGCCGAGCGCAGAGCCTTACCGCGAGCGGATAGAAAAGGATCGAGACGACAATCTGCGGCAAGATGATGCGAACCTCCGGCGCTGGCTGGGCCAGCCCCGATATGCCAAGCCCTGCAAGCAGCGCGAGCATAATCAGCACCGATGCGATTAGCCAGTCCCGCATATAATCACGCCAGACCCCGCGCAGGTCGAGCAACTCGATCGCGATCATGCACAGCGACCACACCAATGCCGAGCTGCCAAAGGGTTGGCCGTTGTAGAGATCGTCAAACAGGCCGAGCGGCAAGCCGATCCAGGCGGGCCACATTCCAGGGCGCATCAACCGCCATGCGAGCAAGATAAGGAGGCCAAAGGGCGGAAGCAGCGGCGATCCGGCAACCAAGGGCAGGGTCGATGTCGCCATTGATCCCGCCATCACCGACAAGATCGGAACGAGCAGCATGCGCGCTGGAGACTGCTCCCGATCGATCCGGCTTTCATATTCGCGGCTCGGGCCAAGCAGCTTGCGCCCAGTCGCAAGCAACTGGTTCATTCGTCTGCCCCGCTTTCCGGGAGCGCTTTCAGCGTTTCATCAAGAACCTTCTTCGCCGCTTCCTGATAGGGTCGCAGGACCATGACATGCTCGCTCGAGGCGGGGCTGGCGATCGGGCGGGCAAGCGCGCCGTCGCTGGTTTTGCGAACGATGGTCGCAAACGGAATGTTGGGCGGATAAAGGCCGCCGCTGCCTGAGGTTGCGACCAGTTGGCCGCGCTTGAAATTGTTGATGCCAAGGTCAACCGGGCGGATTAGGATCGTGCCATCGCCAAGCCCGCTGGCAAGCGCGGGCAGGCCATCGGGCACGCGGATCACCGGGATCACATTTTCAGCATCTGAAAGCAGCAACACCTTGGCGGTATTCGGGCTCGTCTCGATCACCCGGCCAATCAAGCCGCGTGCTGCGCGCACAGGGTAGCCGACGGCAACGCCGGCATTGCTGCCAGCCGAAAGGATTGCGATGCGGCGGCTGCTCGACGCGGTGCTGCTGACAAGGTTCCCCGTGGTTACCACCTGGTCGCCCAATTCCTTTTGCAGGTTGAGCAGCGTCTTGAGCTGCGCATTTTCGGCGCGCAGTGCATCTGCCTCGATCAGCTTGGTGCGATTGGCGGCAACCTGCCTTTTCAGTTCGGCATTTTGCGAAGCCGCATCGAAATAGGCCGAGGTGTTCTCACCAATGTCGGCGATGCTACGGCGGAGCGCGTGGAAACCACGCGCCACCGGCGCAGTCACCTCTGCCGCACCGGCGCGCAGTGCCGCAAAGCCGGTCGGGTCTGCAATCGAGATGAGCAGCAACACCCCGCCAACTATCGCGCCGGCAATCGCCAGCAGATAGGTAACGAACAGGCTATACTGCGCTCTTCGGGAGAAACCCGGGCGCCGATGCCGTGGCGGCGCCATCCCCTAATCCCTGCGTTATGCGGTCAGGAGGACGCCGCGGAAGACGGGGTCTTCCATCGCACGCCCGGTGCCGATGGCAACGCAGGTCAGCGGATCTTCGGCAACGGTAACCGGCAGGCCGGTTTCGTCGCGCAGATGCTCATCGAGACCCTGCATCAACGCACCACCACCGGTGAGCACGATGCCCTGGTCGACAATATCCGCCGCGAGTTCGGGTGCAGTGTTTTCCAGCGCAATGCGCACACCTTCGACGATCGTGCCGATGGGTTCGGAGAGCGCTTCGGCAATCTGGCCCTGGTTGATCGAGATTTCCTTGGGAACGCCGTTCACAAGGTCACGACCCTTGATGTGGATTGTGTGGCCGATGCCATCGGCAGGTGCGCGGGCAGTGCCGAAATCCTTCTTGATGCGTTCAGCCGTGGCTTCACCGATCAGCAGGTTGTGGTGTCGGCGGACATAGGAAACGATCGCTTCGTCCATCTTGTCGCCGCCGGTGCGCACCGACGTGGTATAAGCAAGGCCGCGCAACGAGAGGACGGCAACTTCGGTGGTACCACCACCAATGTCGACGACCATCGAACCGATGGGTTCGGTTACCGGCATGTCGGCGCCGATTGCGGCAGCCATCGGCTCTTCAATCAGATATACCGCGCTTGCACCGGCGTTCGATGCTGCGTCGCGGATCGCGCGGCGCTCGACCGAGGTCGAACCCGAAGGCACGCAGATCACGATTTCAGGATAGCTGAACATGCGGGGTTTGCCGTGCACTTTATGGATGAAGTGCTTGATCATCTGCTCTGCGACATCGATGTCAGCGATCACGCCGTCGCGCAGCGGGCGGATCGCCTCGATGCTGTCAGGCGTCTTACCCATCATCAGCTTCGCATCGTCGCCTACGGCCTTGACGCGTTTGATGCCATTGATTGTTTCGATGGCAACCACCGAAGGTTCGTTGAGGACAATACCCTGGCCGCGCACATAAACGACAGTGTTGGCGGTGCCGAGGTCGATTGCCATGTCCTGCGAGGCAAATCGGAAAAATCGGTTCAACATTCTCTAGTCTTCCACCCAGAAAGAGGTCTTGAAGGATTGCGGGCTGAAATGCCTTTGATGATGGCGCGGCGCAATCGCGTCGCACTACAGGAATTTGCTGCCTTTCAAAACAGCAAAATACCAGTTTTCCACTATGAAAGGATTCGCTTGGAGGCGGCGCTTGGGCTAGGTGCGCCCAGATGTCAATAAGAAGGCTCCCCGAAACACTGATCAACCGGATCGCAGCCGGTGAAGTGGTCGAAAGACCGGCCAGTGCGTTGAAGGAACTGGTCGAAAACGCCATCGATGCCGGCGCGCAGAATATCTCCATCCGGCTGGGTGCGGGCGGGCTCGACCTCGTTGAAGTAACCGATGATGGTTGCGGCATGACCGCGGATGAAATCGCGTTGGCGCTGGAGCGGCATGCGACCTCCAAACTGCCTGATGACAATATCGACCAGGTGATGACGATGGGCTTTCGCGGAGAGGCTTTGCCGTCGATCGCAAGCGTATCGAAATTCTCGGTCGAAAGCCGGGTGCGGGGTGGAGAAGGCTGGAGCAGGGTGGTCGACCATGGACGATTGCTGTCCGAGGGCCCGGCGGCAATCCCCCCCGGTACCAGGGTTCGAGTCGAAAACTTGTTCGCCAATATTCCGGCGCGGCGCAAATTCCTGCGCAGCCCGCGCGCCGAATATGCGGCTGCGCTCGACGCGGTCCGGCGGCTGGCGATGGCTCGCCCCGATATCGGCTTCACGCTCGAACATGACGGGCGGCGCACCTTGGCGGTGCAACCGGGGATGGACCGGCCCGGGCGCGTCGCCGCGCTGACCGCGCCTGAGCTTGCCGAAAACAGCGTTGCCCTCGATTTCCAGCGCGAAGGGATCAGCCTTGGCGGCATCGCCTCGCTGCCCACTTACAATCGTGGGGTTGCCGATCACCAATATCTGTTTGTGAACGGACGCCCGGTGAAGGACCGGTTGCTGGTCGGCGCGGTGCGCGGGGCCTATGCCGAAATGCTGGCGCGTGACCGCCATGCCGTGGTTGCGCTGTTCCTCGATCTTCCGCCGAGCGAGGTGGACGTCAACGTCCATCCGGCGAAGACCGAGGTGCGCTTCCGCGATCCGGCGCTGGTGCGCGGGATGATCGTATCGGGCCTTCGCCACGCCATCGATCAAGCCGGATTTCGTAGCGTGCAACGCCCGGCAGAGGCGGCACTCGCCAACTGGCAGCAAGAGCCGGTGCGGACGGTGCAAGGCGATATCTTCGCTGCCCCATCGGCAGCCTATCAGGGCGATTATTCGCGTCGGCCATCTTATCCTTCGATCACGGAATCACGCTCCAGCTTTGCCGACCTTGCCGGCATAGCAGGCGAGGATCTGGCGCCATTAATGGGCCGCGCCGAACCTTCGACCGCAGAAGTGCCCGAGGCCGTGCGCCATCCTTTGGGCGTGGCGCGCGGGCAAGTGGCGGCGACCTATATCGTCGCCGAGGCGGAGGACGGGCTTGTCATTGTTGACCAGCATGCGGCGCACGAACGGCTGGTGCTCGAACGGATGCGCGCGGCGACGGCGCAGGGCAGGGTAGCAACCCAGGGGCTGCTGGTGCCCGAAGTGGTTGAGCTGGAAGAAACAGCTTGCGACCGCCTGGAAGCGCAGCTGGGTGAATTCGCCGACTTGGGCCTCGAAATCGAACGTTTCGGCCCCGCTGCAATGCTGGTGCGCAGCGTGCCGGCCTTGCTCGGTACCAAGGATGTGCAGGCGTTGGTTCGCGATCTCGCCGATGACCTTACTGCTTATGACGAAGCCATCAGCCTGAAGGAACGGCTCGACCATGTTGCCGCGACCATGGCCTGCCACGGCTCGGTCCGCGCAGGCCGTGTGCTCAGTGTTGCCGAAATGAATGCGCTGCTCCGCGAGATGGAGGTCACCCCGCGATCAGGCCAATGCAATCATGGCCGACCCACCTGGGTGAAATTGGCGCTGGGGGATGTCGAGAAGCTGTTTGGGCGGAAGTGATCAGTCTTCGGCAGCTTCCGGATTACGCACCCGGATCAGCCCCGTCGAAACCATGGTCATCACTGCAACATCATGTTGGTTGAACACCGTCGTGCGACCTTGGAACATGCCCATTTCGGGCCGGGATTTTGATCGGCGTTTGGACAACACTTCGCTTTCGATGCGGAGCGTATCGCCGGGATAAACCGGTTTCAACCAGCGCAACTCATCAATGCCCGGCGAACCAAGCCCGGCCTGCTGGTTGACCTTCATATTGTCTACCATCATCCGCATCGCCATCGATCCGGTGTGCCAACCACTGGCGGAAAGACGGCCAAAATAGGTTTGCGCTGCGGCTTCATCGTTGAGGTGAAAGGGTTGCGGATCATATTTGCTGGCGAATTCGATCACCTCTTCGCGGGTGACTTCATAGCACCCATAGCTCGATTTCGATCCTACGACGATGTCTTCATAATGCAGCATAAAGTGCCTGTTCCTATTCAATAATCGGAATTTGCGGTGCGGCCTCGCGCGGCAAGTGACCGGTCAGGCGCGGGTCGGGGAAAGTTTCGAGTTGTCGCTGGTAGGGCCGGAATCCGCTCTTGATGTAAAAGCCCAAAGCACCGGGGGCATCGAGCGTGCAGGTGTGGACCCAAAGCCGCTCCACGCCTTTGCGTGCCCACGCCGCCTGCAACGCCATCGCCATAAGCCAGCGGCCATGACCCTTGCCGTTGAGCGCGGGGATCAGCCCGAAAAAGGCAAGTTCGCATTGCCCCGCTTCGCGGAAGTCGAGTTCCAATATGCCGACCTCGATCCCGCGCCGGTCGCTGACCGCCCAGATCATCACGTCGGGATGATGGATGATCGCCGCCAGTTCATCATCAGGCATCACCAACCGCGAAAACCAAAGCCACGGCTCGCCGACACGGCGATACAGCAAGCGGTATTTTTCGAGGGCAGGCGCCTCCCACCTCTCCAGCCGCAACTCGCCCGCTGGCATTGGGCGCAGGGGCGGCCGCTCGGTCATTTCGAGCGAGGTGACTACAGCGGCGATATGGCCGTCTGGAATTGGGGAGTATGCCAAGGCTTATTCCCAAACCACCTCGGGCGGCAGGCTCATCAATATGGCATCGACATTGCCGCCGGTCTTGAGGCCAAAAGTGGTGCCGCGGTCATAGACGAGGTTAAACTCGGCGTAGCGCCCGCGCCAGATGCGCTGCGCCTGCTTTTCGGCTTCGCTATATTCCATGCCCATCCGCTTGCGCACGATCTTGGGAAAGATGTCGAGAAACGCCTCGCCCACATCACGGGTGAAAGCGAAATTGCGTTCGAACATCGTGTCATTTTCGCATTCGAGATGGTCATAGAAAATCCCGCCGACGCCGCGATGAACCTGACGATGGGGGATCCAGAAATAATCATCCGCCCATTTTTTGTAGCGTTCGTAGACGTCGGGGCCATACGGCGCGCAGGCGGCGCGCAGCCGGGCGTGAAATTCCTCGGTATCCTCATCATAGGCAATGGGCGGATTGAGGTCGGCACCGCCGCCGAACCAACGTTTGGTGGTGGCGAGGAAACGTGTGTTCATGTGCACAGCGGGCACATGCGGATTCGCCATGTGCGCGACAAGGCTGATGCCGGTGGCAAAGAAACTGGGGTCTTCGGCCGCGCCATGAATCGTTTGCGCAAAATCGGGGTTGAATGCGCCGCCTACGGTCGAGACGTTGACCCCGACCTTTTCGAATACCTTACCTTTCATCACCCCGCGCACCCCGCCGCCGCCGGGCGAGCCATCATGGTCAGTCCGGTCCCAAGCGAGATAATCGAATGAAGCATCCGAACCAGCCTCGCGCTCGATCGCTTCGAATTCGGCGCAGATACGGTCACGAAGTGCTTCGAACCATTCGCGGGCTGCGGCTTGCTGGACGTCGAGCGTCAACGTCATTGGGTTTTCTCCAAAGGCAATTGCCCCGTTTGGCGCAGGGCTTCGGAAAGTGCGATGCCAGCCGAAACGGCAACATTCAAGGAGCGAAATCCCGGCTGCATCGGAATCCGGATGCGCAGATCGCATGCCGCATGGACATCGTCAGGCACGCCCGCACTTTCAGAGCCAAAGAGCAGGATATCATCGCTCTCAAACTGGGTTTCATAGAGCGAGGTCGCCCCTTTGCTGGAAAGCAGCGCAATCCGCCGACCTTCGGCCTTGGCTTTTGCGTGGAAGCTTTGCCAGTCGGCAATGCGCTGGATTTCAACCGCTTCGGCATAATCCATCCCCGCCCGTTTCAATGCTTTGTCGGAGAATGGGAAGCCGCAAGGCTCTATGATATCGCATGCCACGCCAAGGCACGCGCCGAGGCGCAAAATCGTGCCGACATTGCCAGCGATATCCGGTTGGTAGAGTGCGATTTTCAAGGCCGATTCCGTTTTTTGCAACTTATGCACAGTTCAATGTCACATATTGGCCAATTTCCCGGTTGGCAAATCGTGCGCAACGCGTCTATGAGGCCGCGGAATCATAACAGGCAGCACCCTGCCTGCTGTGCAATAACAGAAAAAGTTACGGGGGATTGCCGCATCGCTGGACAGGCAAAAGTGCGGATTATAAGGGCTAAACATGGCTACGGTCGAACAGGCGGAAAGCATGACAGAAACAAGCAAGGTGGAAACGCTGGGTGAAGAAGGCGTTCGTCGCCGGGATTTCATTCATATTGCTGCAGTTAGCTGGGCGGGCGTAGGTGCCGCTGCAGTTGCACTGCCGCTCGTCAACCAGATGAACCCGAGCGCCGATGTGCGCGCGCTGGCGTCAATCGAAGTCGACGTTTCGGCGATCGAGCCAGGGCAGGCGATCAAAACCAGCTGGCGCAAGCAGCCGGTTTTCGTCCGCAACCTGACGCCGGCCGAAGTTGCTGAAGCCAACAAGGTGGCTATCGGTTCGCTGCGCGATCCGCAGACGCTCGCCGAACGCACCAAGCCGGGCAAGGAAAACTGGCTCGTCACGCTTGGAGTTTGTACCCACCTCGGTTGCGTCCCGCTGGGCGCTGCTGCCGGTGAAGTGAAGGGCGAGTTTGGGGGCTATTTCTGCCCCTGCCACGGTTCGCACTATGATACCGCCGGACGTATCCGCAAAGGTCCGGCTCCGCTGAACCTCGAGGTTCCGGAATTTGCATTCATTTCCGACACTGTCGTGAAAATCGGTTGAGGAGCTAGAAAGACATGAGCTTCCCTTGGGCCAACGAGTATAAGCCGCAGCATCCGGTGATGCAGTGGGTTGACGAGCGTCTTCCGCTCCCCCGCTTCGTCTACAACGCCATTGGCGGTGGATATCCGGTTCCGCGCAACCTCAATTATTTCTGGAACTTCGGCGTCCTTGCGGGCGTTGCATTGGTTATCCAGATCATCACCGGCATCATCCTCGCCATGCATTATTATGCAAGCGTCGATGGCGCATTCAACAGCGTCGAGCACATCATGCGCGACGTGAATGGCGGCTGGTTCCTGCGTTACGCGCACATGAATGGCGCGAGCTTCTTCTTCATCGTCGTCTACATCCACATCTTCCGCGGGTTGTATTTCGGTTCCTACAAGGCTCCGCGCGAGATGATCTGGCTGCTTGGCGTCGTGATCTTCCTGCTCATGATGGCAACCGCATTCATGGGTTACGTGCTTCCCTGGGGCCAGATGAGCTTCTGGGGTGCGCAGGTTATTACCGGCTTCTTCTCCGCCATTCCGGTGGTGGGTGAGCCACTTCGCCAGTGGCTGCTTGGCGGTTTCGCGCCTGACCAGGCTGCGCTCAACCGCTTTTTCTCGCTCCACTATCTGCTTCCCTTCGTAATCCTGGGTGTTGTCATCCTGCACGTTTGGGCGCTGCACATCCCGGGTTCGTCAAACCCCACCGGCGTGGAAGTGAAGACCGAGAGCGACACGGTTCCGTTCCATCCGTATTACACTGCAAAGGATGGTTTCGGCCTCGGCGTGTTCCTGACCATCTTCGTGCTGGTAACTTTCTTTGCACCGAACATGCTGGGTCACCCGGATAACTATATCCCGGCCAACCCGCTTTCGACGCCGGCGCATATCGTTCCTGAATGGTATTTCTGGCCGTTCTACGCGATCCTGCGCGCCTTCACCGTCGACTTCCTTTTCATCCCTGCGAAGCTGCTGGGCGTGATCGCGATGTTCGGTTCGATTGCACTGCTGTTCTTCCTGCCTTGGCTGGATACCTCGCCGGTGCGTTCGGGCAACTATCGTCCGCTGTTCAAGAAGTTCTTCTGGTTCGGCCTGATCCCGTGCATCATCATCCTTGCAATCTGCGGCGTGAAGCCGGCGGAAGGCAAGTGGATCCTGCTAGGCCAGCTCGCCGGTGCCTATTACTTCGCACACTTCCTGATCATTTTGCCGATCGTTTCGCGCATCGAAAAGACTGAGGCTCTGCCCAATTCGATTACCGAAGCTGTCACCGGCCAGCCTGCCGCTGCCTAACAGGGGAAAGAAAGCATCATGGTTCGTCTTATCGCTTTTCTCGCCGGCCTGTTCTTTGCTGGCTGGCTCATCGTTTCGGCAGGTTTCACCACCTACGAAATGATCACCGAACCGGCGCAGCCGACGGTGGAATCGAAGTTCCACAAATATCCCAAGGCTGTCTCGTTCGCGCATGATGGCCCGTTCGGCAGCTATGACAAGGCTCAGCTGCAGCGCGGTCTGAAGGTCTTCTCTGAAGTTTGCGCCGCTTGCCACAGCATGAAGCTGGTCGCCTTCCGCGATTTCGAAGCGCTGGGTTACAGCGAAGATGAAATCAAGGCCATCGCCAAGGGCTGGAAGACCGAGGTTCCCTCGATCAATCCGGAAACCGGTGAAGCTGCGACCCGCCCTGCCATCGCATCGGACAAGATTCCTTCGCCCTATCCAAACGACGTTGCTGCCCGCGCTGCGAACAACAACGCGCTGCCGCCTGATCTTTCGCTGATCGTCAAGGCGCGTGAGGGTGGTGCTCCGTACATCTACTCACTGCTGACCGGCTATGCGCCCGTTCCGGCTGCGTTGCCCAAGGAAAACCGTCCGGGTGTAGGCCTGCACTACAACCCCTATTTCCACAGCCTAAACATTGCCATGGCGCCGCCGCTGACGGCTGACGACCAGGTCACCTATGATGATGGCACCAAGGCGACGAAGAGCCAGATGGCGAAGGACGTTTCGGCCTTCCTGACCTGGGCTGCTGAGCCGAAGATGGAAGCACGCAAGACCGCAGGTTGGTCTGCGCTGATCTTCCTGATCATCTTCACTGCACTCACCTATCTGTCGTACCGCACCATCTGGGCCGACAAGAAGCACTGAGTTTTGAATTTCACGAAAAGCCCCGCAGCGCGCGATCGCTGCGGGGCTTTTCATTTGCATGGCTATTGACCGGGGCTTGCCGCAATGGCATTAGCGCCGCCACTGGACCGGGCGGGTATAGCATAGTGGTAATGCTCTAGCCTTCCAAGCTAGCTAGACGGGTTCGATTCCCGTTACCCGCTCCAATCTCCTAGCTTGCTGGTACAACTAGCGTTTCGGGTTCGATTGTCCTCCGCTTCGCTCCGTTCGCCTGCGGCACCCCGTTACCCGCTCCAGAATCCCCTCAATTCGACCCCGTAAAGCCGCTTAAGCGGCTGTTACCATTTGCGACAAATCAGCGGGCGCTTCGCACAGTTCTGCGACCTATACTTCCTAAATGACAGGCAACCGGCCATAGCGGCTCTATGGATGTTATGAAGGTCAGAACTCATGAACAAGAAATGGCTTATTAGCGGCGGAGCGGTGCTCACGGCCGCGGTCGCCACTGCGGTGGCTTTTGCTGCTCCCGGCCCGATGGGCAAGGCCGACAGCGATGGAGACGGCGCTGTCAGCAAGGCCGAGGCCGTTGCCATGGCCAACAACCACTTTGCCAGGATGGACGTCAACAAGGACGGTCAGATCAACGCAGCCGATCGCGAAGCGAAGCATAAAGAGCATTTCGCCGCGATGGATACCGACAAGAATGGCAGCATCAGCGAAGCTGAATTCACTGCTGCACACGAAGCCCGCAAGGAAAAGCGCGAAGCAATGCGCGAAGGCCATAAAGGCATGGCCGGCCATGGCGCTGAAGGCCATGTGATGGAAGCTGGTCCGCGCCACAAGGGCGGTCGCGGCCATAAAGGCGGCGGTATGATGATGCTCAAAATGGCGGATGCCAATGGAGACAAAACCATCACCAATGCCGAGATGATGGCTGCGGTCGATGCCCATTTTGCCAAGGCGGACAGCAACAAGGATGGCAAGATTTCAGCCGAGGAACATACTGCCATGCGCAAGGCCATGCGCACGCATATGAAGGCGCAGCCCGCTCAATAACCCTTTGCAAGCGGGGCGCCTGTCTTGATTGCTGCCCCGTTTCCCTTTTCCCGATGGTGCGATAGAATCCCCCATGCCCAAAACCCGCCCGCATATCCTGCTTGTCGACGATGAACTGTCGATCCGGGATCCGCTCGCGCGCTATCTGGAAAAACAGGGCTATCGCGTTACCGAAGCTGGCAATGCCGCCAGCGCAAGGAATGCGCTCAAAGGTTATGATATCGACGTCGTCCTGCTCGATATCATGATGCCGGGTGAGGATGGATTGAGCCTGACGCGGCATGTCGCCGAGGTTGGCGGGCCACCTGTCATCCTGCTTACTGCTCGTTCGGAAGAGGCAGACCGGATACTGGGGTTGGAAATCGGGGCGGACGATTATGTCGTAAAACCCTTTTCCCCGCGCGAGCTGGTGGCGCGGATCAAGGTTGCCTTGCGGCGCACCTCAGGTGCCGCGCCTGCAAACGGCAATGGGGGCGCCATTTGGTCGTTCGATGGTTGGCAATTGCGCACCGCAGAACAGCAATTGTTCGATCCGCACGGCGCACTCGTTCCCTTGTCATCGGGCGAGTATCGCCTGCTTGAGGCGATGGTCGAGCGGGCAGGGCAGGTGCTCAACCGCGATCAGTTGCTCGACCTGACCAAGGGCCGTGTGGCCGGGCCCTTTGACCGGGCGATCGACAACCAGGTGAGCCGGTTGCGGCGCAAGATCGAACCTGATTCCAAAGACCCGAAATATATCAAGACCATCTGGGGTGGCGGCTACCGCTTTTCGGTCGAAGTGCAGCGAAGCTGAGCATGGCACGGGGGCTGCGCATCTTTCCGAAAACACTGACCGGCAGGATCATGCTGGTGACGGCGCTGGGTATTTTCCTTGTCCAGGGCATTAACAGCTTCATCCGGTACGAAGCGATGAAGGGTCGGGCAGTGGTAGAGGCATCGTCGCTGATCGTCGCCGTGACCGCCAACCGGCTCGATTTCGGCGCGATAGAACCATCGCGTCCGCTGGAAAGGCGGCCTGCGGTTCGAACCATGCGGTCGACTGCACCGCTGGTTGTTGAAGGTTTCACCACAACCGAAGAATTGGCGCAACGCGTCGCCATGCATCTGCAGTCAGTCTATCCAGAGGTGCAGGCTGTGCGGCTGTCGGTCGGCCCGATCCGGAACTTGCCCGAGCAACTCAAACCCCGCCCACGACACATGCATGCCATTCGACGTCCCGATATCATTGAACGATACAGGCGCGGCGAGGCCGCGTTGCTCAGCCTGAAGCTCGCCGATGGCAGCTGGCTGCACTCTACCACGAAGATCCGCACGCGCGGCATGCTGCCGCAATGGCCGCTGCTCATAGAGACATTGCTTATTTATATCGGGGTCCTCATCCCGCTTTTGCTTGTCATCCGGCAGATGTCGAAGCCCCTGCAACAGTTGAACAACCGGCTTTCGAATGCGGGGCTCGCCAGTGATGAACCGCCGCTCGAACCGCGCGGCCCCGATGATGTACGACGCCTGATCGAAAGCTTCAACGCCGCCGAACAGCGCGTCAACGCCATGCTGACCGAAAAGGATGTGATGCTGGGTGCGATCGGGCACGACCTGAAAACACCACTTGCGTCACTACGCGTGCGGATTGAATCGGTTGAGGATGAAAACGAACGCGCCAAAATGGCAACCACCGTCGAAGAGATGGTTCAGATACTCGACGACATCCTGATCCTTGCCCGTCTGGGTAAATCGTCGGAAACTCCGGTGCTCACCGACTTGTCTGCGCTGGTTGAAATGGTCGCTGACGAATTAGGTCCGGACGATCGGCTTGCTGTCGCGGAAAGCGCGGAGAAATGCCGGGCTATGGTCCGGCCCGTCTTGCTTCGGCGCGCGCTGCGCAACCTGATGGGCAACGCGCTGAAATATGGCGGCAGGGCGGATATTGCCGTGCGCTGCGACGGTACATTTGTGGCAATCACGATTGAGGATGAAGGCCCGGGGGTTGCTGCCGATCAGCTTACAGGGCTATTCGAACCATTCGCCCGCGCCGAGAATTCGCGCAACCGCGCATCAGGTGGAACCGGCCTTGGTCTGACGATAGCACGCGCCATAGCCCGGGCGCATGGCGGCGATGTTATCCTTGAAAATCGCAGCGAAGGCGGGTTGCGCGCAATCCTGCGGGTTCGCCAATAGGATATGCGCTCAGATACCGCTTGGCTGGGCTTTCCAGCTTCCGCTTGCCTGATACTCGCTTTTCACATTGCCGGTGCCGGGAAGGTTTCCGCCGCCATAAACGGCATCCCCACCGCGTGAACGCGCGGCAGCCGAATAATCCGGTGCGGCATAGCCCTGCGTGCTGGGCGCGCGGTAGGGCGTAATGGCGGAATAGGCAGCGGCACCTGTTGCATTTCCGGCGAGGCCTGCCTTGGCAATGGCGTCAGCCTCCGCCTTCATGCGGATCGCAGCAAATTCGCGTTCATATTGCTGCTGCAACTGGATCGGATCGAGCACGGGAAGCTTGTCGGCTGTCCACACACGCGGTTTGGGGCCGGGAATGGGTTCGCGCCCTGCATGGCTGCGGAAAAAGGCCGACGGTCTGCCCGCTGCGCCCTTCCAGCGATAGAAACGGTGCGCGCCGATCGTGCCTACGAAATCAAGGCTGGGGGCCCAATAGGGATAGACATAGGTCGCGTGGTAATGGGTCGCCATGCCAACGGGCGCATAGACCGATCCGGAAAGCGCCTCCATCGCCACGCGCTGGCCACGCAACCAAGCAGCACGTGCCGGGGTGCGCGCCATGGAGCCATCGCAGCTATAGCTGAACTGGCATCCGGTTGCGCGTTCGGAGCCTTGGTAGATCACCCCGCAAATGCTGTTGGGATAGGTCGGGTGTCGCATCCGGTTGATGATAACCTGGGCAACTGCACGCTGCCCGGCATCAGGCTCGTTCGCGGCCTCATAATAGATTGCGTCGGAAAGGCATTGCAGCGCCCGGGCATATTCGGTGGTGCCGCGCTTCAGGAAAAAGGGTTGCGCCGCCGGGCCAAGTGCGTTGGCACCCTCGTCCGGTGTGATTGTAGCAGTTACAGGTTGCGCAATTTCCGATTTCAACGCTTCCGCCGCAGGTGCATCCATGTCGGGATCGAGGAAGTAAAAGGCAGAGCCGGAAAAATTCTCGGCAGGTCGTTCAGCCGAATTTGCCAATGGATCGATTTTGCGCTCGTTCGAAGGCAGGCTCCAGGCCCATTGTGCCGAGCTTGGCAACAAAGCGAGCAGCAAGAAGGCGACTGCAACCAGAAACACCTCTCGCCAACCGAGAAAGCGCCGTTTCCTTGGCGTCGGTTTTTGGCGCTTCGCTCGCGCGTTTTTAGGGTCCACTGGCTGGTACAGCATGACTCTTGCAGAAGTTATTGCCCAAACACGAGTCGCCTATAGGCCTAAAGATGTACAATCAGGAGCGCTAAATTGGCGCTGTTCCATCGCGGGACGCCCGGAAACCTTTGAATTAACGCGCTTTGCAAAATGGGCGATTGTAAATTGTTGTGCAGCGCAGCAACAAACTTGCGTTTGAAGCGCGCAAAGGCGCTTTTGCTTGCACCATCGGCTCGAACGGGCCTAGAAGGCCGCCCGCATTTGGCTAAGTGGAGTAAAGTATAATGGCGGCGAAATGGACGCCCGAAAGCTGGCGCAACCATGATGGGAAGCAGATGCCGACCTATCGCGACCAGGCAGCATTGGAAGCAACCGAGGCAACGCTGCGCAATTTCCCGCCGCTGGTTTTTGCCGGTGAGGCGCGCAACCTGACGTCCGAGCTTGCCGATGTGGCAGAGGGCAGGGCCTTCCTGTTGCAGGGCGGCGATTGTGCCGAAAGCTTTGCCGAATTCCACCCGAACAATATCCGCGATACTTTCCGCGTGATCCTGCAAATGGCGGTCGTGCTGACTTTTGCCAGCAAATTGCCGGTCGTGAAGGTTGGCCGCATGGCAGGCCAGTTCGCAAAGCCGCGATCGGCCGATACCGAAGTGATCGGTGATGTCGAACTGCCCAGCTATCGCGGGGACATCATCAACGATATCGCCTTTGAAGCGGCATCACGTGAGCCCGATCCGGAACGCATGGTGAAGGCGTATAGCCAGGCAGCGGCAACGCTGAACCTGCTGCGCGCATTCAGCCAGGGTGGTTATGCAAACCTGCATCAGGTTCATGCATGGACCCACGACTTCATGGGCCGCTCGCCTTGGGCAAAGAAGTTCAAGGATGTGGCCGACCGCATCGGTGAGGCGCTGGCCTTCATGGAAGCCTGCGGCATCACGCCAGAGACTGTCCCGCAGATCAAGGGAACCAGTTTCTACACCAGCCATGAGGCGCTGTTGCTGCCTTATGAGCAGGCGCTGACCCGTCAGGATTCGCTCACCGGCCAATGGTATGACACCTCGGCGCACATGCTGTGGATTGGTGATCGCACCCGCTTCGAAGGTTCGGCGCATGTCGAATTCCTGCGCGGTATCGGCAACCCGATTGGCATGAAATGTGGGCCCAGCCTTGAGCCGGACGCGTTGCTACGCATGCTCGACACGCTCAACCCCGGTCGCGTCGCTGGCCGTATGACTCTGATCACTCGCTATGGACATGACAAGATCGAGGCCGGCCTTCCCAAGCTGGTGCGCGCGGTGCAGCGCGAAGGCCATCCGGTCATTTGGTCGTGCGATCCGATGCACGGCAATGTCATCAAGTCGGCCAGCGGTTACAAGACGCGTCCGTTCGAACGCATCCTTGCCGAAGTGCGCGGTTTCTTTGCCGTGCACCGTGCCGAGGGCAGCTTCGCCGGCGGCATCCATGCCGAAATGACTGGCCAGAACGTTACCGAATGCACGGGCGGCGCGATTGCCATTACCGACGAGGCGCTGGCCGACCGCTATCACACGCATTGCGATCCGCGCCTCAATGCAGCGCAGTCGCTCGAATTGGCTTTCCTGCTTGCAGAAATGCTCAACCAGGAACTGGCCGAGCGCGCTAAGCAGGCAGCCTGATGGCGGGGGAGCGTGTTCGCGTCATCCAGCGCGATGTCGTCAAATCCGGCATAGGCTTCGGCAGCGCGCTCGCCATCGTCATCAGCTACACCGCGCATAAATCGGTGCTCTGGGCGATCATCCACGGATTCTTCAGCTGGTTTTACGTCGTCTATTTCCTGCTGACGCGCTAAACCATTGATGCTAAACGCGGCTTATGGGGCCGCGTTTGCCTTTGCTGTTGGTTTTGGGGCTCTCTGCCTGCGCAGGGCCGTTGGAAACGCGTGTGGTATCAAGTGGGCAGGGCATCGACCGACCCGATTACATCCTGCAAGAGGAAGCACCCCAATCAGAGCCGCTGTTGCGCGCACATATTGAGGCGATGCACCAATTGGCCGATCGCGGTTTCATGGTGTCTGACAAGGGCACACTGAAATTCGATATTGCCTTTGCCGAGCGCGATGCATCGATTGCTGTGCTGTCCAAATCGGGTGACAAGGTGCAGGTGATCGCGCCTGCAAAGCAGAAAAAACCGCTGCAGAACTGTGCTGACCGTGAAATGCGCCTGACGCTGACGCTAACCCGCATCGCCGATGGCGCTGAAGTATACCGAGGCAGCGCTTCTGAATATCATTGCAAGGCGCAAGCGGTGGATGTGGTTCCGGAAATGGTAAAGGCCGCGATGGCTGATCTGGCAAAGCCCAAGGGCGCTTACAGCATCAAGCGTCAGGGTCTGGAATAGGCTCTGCCGCTTCGGGAAGGATCATGCTGAAGCGTGCTCCGCCCCCCAACCGGTTTTCTGCCCGCACCGTGCCCCCATGCCTTTCGGCAACCGCCTTCACATAAGTTAGCCCCAATCCACTGCTTTTGATGCGGGCATCGGGCGCCGCATGCGCCGCGAAACGGGTGAACAGGCGCGGCAGCAAATCCGCATCGACTCCGGGGCCCTCGTCGCAAACCTGCAACTCGATATGGGAGCCTGCTGGTTCCCTTATCCTTGAAATGCTGATCCGGATTGTGCTGCCGTCCGGACTGAATTTGACGGCATTGTCCAGAAGGTTGGTCAGCGCACGCCCCAGGCTGTCCGGTTCCGCACAGACAAAGGCGCTGTCGCTTTCATCGACAACCTCAATCGATACACCCCGCTCTTGCGCCAATGGCCAAAGATTATCGGCAATGTCGCGCGCCAGATCAACGAGCAGGACGTCGGTGCCATCGAGCGGGCTTTCACCCATGCGGGCCACATCGACGAAATCCTGGGCTAGCGCGATGGTGCGGCGGGCATGGCCCTCTATCCTGCTTCGGACATTATCGTCCTTGATCGTCGGGAGCAGCGCGATGATCGCCGACTGGGGCGATCGCATGTCGTGCGAGAGCAGTTGCAAGGCTTCTTCCCGGTCATGCTCCGCCTGCGCCAGCGCGCTGATATCGGCGAGGTAATGGATATGCCCGGTCGTCATCCCTGCATCGCTGAATATCGGCGCGCTACGCATGACGAAATGGCTGCCATCGGGGGAAATGAAACGGACGAAATCCTGTTTTGCAGCCATTTCATTTTGCAAGCTTCGCAGATAATCCACGACACTGCGTCGGTGCGCAGGCGCGACGATATGATCGAGAAGTTGGGCCAGGGGGGTGCCGCCTGCAACCGGGCCCAGATAATCCTCAACCCGGTGGTTGGCCATCGTGACCAAGCCATCCAGATCGGTGATTAGCATCGGATCGGGAAGATGCTCCAGCGAATCCGAGACAAAACGGCGCAGGTCGCGAAGCTGGTCTATCGCGGTTCCAAGGGCGAGGCTTTGCCGCCCGACCAGATCCCCGCTTTTGCTTGCCGCAGGCGGGAGTGGCACGATCTCGCCCTGCGATTCAAAATCCTGCAACTCCTGCTGCATGAAATTGCTGACCGCCTGCAGCCGTCGCCAACCCCAAAGCGGGTAAACCAGTGCCACACCCATCAAGGCAGCCCCTGGCGCCAGCCAGACATTCACGGCCAGCGCGCCCACGCTGATAGCCAAAATAGCGAGGATGCAGCCGATCGACACGGCCAACGCGGTTCTGGGTTGCCAGCGCAGGAACCCGGCCATCAGAAGCAGCATCGGCAGCAGCGAGAAGAGCAAAGTCGGCTTCGAACCTGCCGGCTGGATGAAATCGTTGCGGCGCAACGCCCCAATCATATTGGCCATGATTTCAGCGCCCGAAACCACCCCGCCATCCCCGAAAGGCCCGGCGTAATTATCGCCCATGCCCGCTGCAGTTGCGCCGATAATGATATCGCGGCCCCGCACCAACTCGGCCGGTATTTGGCCAGTTATTGCCTCTGCGTAAGAAATTTCCGAATGGCTGTTGCGCGGTGAATAAGGCAGCAAAAGTCGGGCGTTGCAATGTTGCAACCGCTTGAATGCCGGCGATGCTGTGCCTGCGCCTCGATAGACCAGCTCGGCTATGTGCGGCCAGGCACTGCCACCTCCGTCGAAGCACAGGTTCACATGACGCACCAGGCCATCATCGTCAAAATTGATGTTCACATGGCCTACGCCTCGCGCAGCCGCAGCGAATGCCTCCAATGGAAATTCGGTATCAAAGGCACGGCCATCGCTGCCCGGGGTCGAGAAATTCAGCGGCAGGTAGACCATGTCCGCCCGACGCATCGATAGCGCTAGCGCTTCGTCACCCGCTGGGCTTCCGTTCTCGCTGAGCAATATGTCGAGCGTGATGCTGCGCGGCTTGGATGCTGCGAGCTTATCGATCAGTTGCGCATGAACCGATCGGTCCCACGGCCATTTTCCGATCGCCTCAAGGCTCGGTTCATCGATGTTGATGAGCAGGATATTGTCGTCGGGTTGCGGCCGCGAGAGTGCCGAAAGCCTGTCATAGACAAGATTGTCGAAAGCTTCGGTTGAACGCCATTGGCTCGCTATGGCGACTGTAGTAATCCCGATCAGCAAAATCAGGCACCATTCGAACAACAGTCGCTGGCGTAGGTTCATGAACCTTGCAATCGCACTGTAGGCCGCTCAATTGGCTGCAACGGTCAGCTTTTCAAAAGCCGTCCAGTTGGCGCTGGCCTCGCCATCGAGATATTGCACCGATCCGACCCGCCAATGATATTCACCATCGGGCAAGTCTGAAAGGATGATTTGCTGCGCTTCCAAACCGGTCTCATCAACCAGTGGAACGCCCTTTATGTCACCGCGGAAGAGCTGGAAATTGTAGCGGATGACGCCCCGGCCTTCGCCGCCCCACTTGAAAACCCAACCTTCATCGGCTGCTCCAGCCGACCCGCTGACCGAATTCAGACGGCGCTTGAAAGCATAAGTTGCGGGTAATCCTTCGATGCCGCTGGGCGCAATGGCGCGCGCACGCAGGAAATAATTCCCATCGTCGAGATTGCCGAAATCAACCGCGCCATCGCTTGCGATGCGATCTGCAACCTGTTCTACGAAGCTAGCATCCTTGGCAATGCTTATGCGTGCATTAGCTGCCGAGGGAAGGGCAAAGCGGACCGTGGCTCCGTTTTGCAACTTACCCGCGCCAGCGATGTCGAGGGGTGGCAGCAGCGCCTCTGTGAAGGACGAGCCATCCGCGGCGACGGCAAGGCCATTACCGGCAGGCAATGCCCGTGTAACACCTTTTTCCAACTCTATCGTAAGGCCACCTTCATCGACCTCAGCAAAGTCGCGATTGTTATCGGTATCGAAACGCGTCTGGAAATCCGTCCCCCGAACCGCCGAAATCGCGCGCGGCGTGCGCACCTGGTAACGGTCATTGGCTGATTTCAACGGGGCTACCTTCGATCGGGCACCGCCACGATCGACCTGGAAATCATAATCGAGCGCCGAGCCGAGGAGATAGCGACGCAGGCGGAGGATGCGGATGTCGGTATTGGACGGCACCGAAATGCGTGATCCATCGTCGAGCTGCAGCGACGCAAATGCTCCGCCAGAGGTTTTGAGTGCATTTCCCTCGGATAATGTCTGGCCGGTTCGCGCAGCGCGGGCTTCGCCATCGACAACCGCCATGACATCGCCGCGAACGGCAGAAAGCCGCGCCGATGCCGGTTCATACTTCAAAATCGAGCGCGGTACTTTCAGGATTGTCCCAACCGGGATGCGTTTGGGATTGCGGATGCCGTTGCGTTTTTGGACGATGCGATAATCGGCCTGCCGCTTGAGATACTTTCCACCAAAGCCGGTGAGCGTATCACCGGCCACGACCTTGTACGAGATATCGTCTGCGGCAATCGCAGGGGCACCGATGCACATCGCCATTGCCAGAATGACAACGCTTTGGGCCCAACGCTTCATGCCATTACCGTTTATCGATGGACTCCAGACGATATCCGTAGCCGAACACCGTGAAGATGCGAAAACCGTTATCAGGGCGCAGTTCCAGCTTTGAACGTACGCGCGAAATATGCATGTCGAGCGTTCGCGTTGCCAGCGCCGCGGTGGTGCGCCAGATGGTTTCCATAATGTAATTCCGCGACAGCGTACGGTCACGATTGCGGAAGAACAGGTCCGCCAGTTCGAATTCCTTGGCGGTCATCGCAACCGTCCTTCCGGCCACGGTAACGGTCTGTTCAATGCGATCAAATTCGTAAATGCCGTAAACCGCCTTGGTTTCGAACGCCCCGCTGCCCGCGCTACGCCGGATGAGGGCATTTATCCGCGCAGTGATGATCATCGGATCTTCAGGCTTGGTTATATAATCATCGGCCCCGGCATTCAGGGCATCGCTGATATCGCGCTTGGCCGTTCGGTTGGTCAGCATGATTACTGGTGGCTTTTCCTGCAGCGACGTCTGCATCCAGCCCAAGGTCGCCATCCCGTCTTTCTTGGGCATCGACCAATCCATGATTACTAGATCATAAGTTTCCCGAACTAAAGCTTGCGACAAAGTCGCGCCATCGGAAAATGTAGAGGCTGCGTGCCCCATATCTTCCACTATGTTTTTCAGGAAATCGACAACATCACTTTCATCGTCAGCAATAGCAATTCGCATACAACTACCCCATCAACCCCGACGGAACCATTGAATGCTACTTGACTGGTCACGTCGCCCACACACGCTCCAGATAATCCGGATTTACAAACGAGGCTACTGTTTCAATGAAATAGTTACCACCTTTTACAATCCTTTGTTATCTTTCGACTATACCTAACGATATATCCAGTTGGTTCCAAGATGGAACCGATTGCAGAAAGTGGATTGCCTGTTCGAGGTTGATTTTGAGTCAAAAAGTGCGGATTCTCGCCAATAAAGCTTTGAAATTGCGACTTCGTGCGAATGCACTTTCATCCGTTTTGGAGGCATGTTTGCGCAGCACGAAATGCCCCTATACGACTAGTTAGGTCGCGTTACATTACAACCAAAATGGAACCAATTTTTTACCGGATGCCACCGATTTGACGTCGAATACTCTCACTTTAGGGGTGTTAACCAACCGTAAATGGATGTAAATTATTATTTCCGGTGGGCGTAAACTCGCTGCAAAAATCACTTTGCACGAATTTGATACGGAATTTGACAAGGGGGCTTTGTGGCTACCAGTTTGCATTCTAGTATCGACGCGCGTGGCGCTGTTGCGTCTGCGAAGCCTGTTGGCTTGCCCATCTCTGATGAGGAGTGGCTGGCCGTGCAAAATGGCCAAAGTGACGATGCTGGCTTTGGCAGCACAATCTTGCGCACCATGACGATGGTATCGGACGCGGCGCTTAACCTAGTCTCTTCCGTAAACCAGATTGTCATCCTGCTCATTGCAGCACTGCTGTGTGTAATCCTCTCTATTCCGGCGCCAAGGCCAGAAGGTGATTCCTCGATCAGCCTGTTCAGGACAGGTGCGGTACGGATAACCCACACCCCTTATTCGGATCGCTGGATGCACGCTCGCCAGCCGATGCCTGCAGGTCGACGGGCGGTTCTCGCTTCGCTTAACAGCGGAGGAGGGAAGCTTGCCCAGATTTCCAATGTCCAAAAAACGGCCAACAAACTGCTGCGCTATGCCGATGACATTCGCACTTATGGGCGCCCCGATTATTGGGCCTCGCCGGCCGAAGCGCTGGCGCTGGGCGCGGGTGACTGCGAGGATTCGGCGATCCTGAAAATGGCCATGCTTGCAGCCTTGGGAATTCCAGAGGACAAGATGTTCCTCACCGTTGGCAATGACCTTGTGTCGCGCAATGCCCATGTGGTCCTCACCGTCGATGTCGATGGCGAACTTTATGTGCTCGATCAACTTGCGGACGATTTGGTCAAAATGGCCAACTACCGGGATTTCAAGCCTATCATGACCTTGTCCGGCAACCGTTCATGGTTGCATGGCGAAAAAATCTAAGGACAGCTTTGTGAACATCCATGCTTTTATCGACAATACAGTCGCGTCCAGTTTCTAACTGGTTTACATCGCCTGGTTCTTCGTCAAATTGTTCCTTTATGTGATCCCGCTCGCCAACATCATGCTGTTGTCGAGCGAGAACAAGCGTTCGAACCTGTTTGTCCTCGCGCTTTACATGGTGCCGGTGGTAGAGATTGTCGCATATTTCTACATTATCACGATATCACTACCGCGGATCTTCGTGAATTATGAGAACAAGCATCTTTCCAATCGCTGCCTCGAATATGGGCTTGCGGCCGGAATTGTGAACATCGTGATCCTGACGCGCCTCACAGACTCGTTCGAGAGCTATCTGACCTTCTACAATTACCGCGATGGCCTGGTGACGTCGATCATGAACGCCAGCCTGTTGTCGGTCTGGCTGGTGCTGGCGATTTCGCACCTGAAACTGCTGCACGATGTAAAAATCTCATACATCCGGGCGCGAATTTCCGAGTGAGTTAGCGCGGCGGGGTTCACCTAAACCGCGTCATTTATGGTCAGCTTGCTCGGCGAGTAGGGCGACAAGCTGACGTACATGTTCACGCAGTTCCTCGACGCCTTCGGGTGACCGGCCTTGCGCGATGGTTTCGGGCACATGCATTGCCTTGTCGCGTAGCGCGCTTCCCTTGCCGGTCAGGGCGATCATCACGCGGCGTTCATCTTCGGGGTCGCGGGTGCGGCTGACCAGCCCGGCTGCCTCCATCCGCTTGAGCAGGGGGGTCAGTGTGCCGCTATCCAGATATAGCCGCGCACCCAATGCGCCGACGGTTTGCGGTTGCTCTTCCCAAAGCACGAGCATGACCAGATATTGCGGATAGGTGAGCCCAAGCTCGCGCAGCACCGGCCCATATAGCCGGTTCAGCAGGTTGGTGGCAGCGTAAAGCGGGAAGCAGACCTGTAGATCGAGCAGCAGCGGATTGTCGTCCTTTTTCTTCGCTGCCACCTGGAACCTCACTTGGTTGTCACGTTGAGGGCAACATCGACATTGCCCTTGATCGCGTTCGAATAGGGGCAAACCGCATGTGCCGCCTGCACAATCTCTTCGGCTTTCGCCTGTTCTAGGCCGGCAATCACGACATCGAGCGTCACCGCCAGATTGAAACCACCGCCGCCATTGGGCAGCAGGCCGACTTCGCCTGTAACTTCGATATCGTTGTCGCGCACCTTGTCAACCATCGCACGGGAAACGTGGATGACGGCATTTTCAAAACAGGCGGCATAGCCGGCGGCGAACAATTGTTCGGGATTGGTGGCGCCGCCCTTGCCGCCAAGTTCCTTGGGCATGGCGAGCGGCAGGTCCAATATGCCGTCTTCGCTCTTGATGGTGCCGCTGCGACCGCCAACGGCCGTTACTTTCGTGGTGTAGAGATGGTTCATTGCTGGCTCCTTGGGTTGAGAATCAGGTAAATATATTGTGCACAATATAATAGCAAGCAATTAATAAGGGCGTAGTTAGGCTGGTAATATTCCAGTTTCGCAGTTTTGCGGGAAAATGGCTGGGGTGGCAGGATTCGAACCTGCGAATGCCGGTACCAAAAACCGGTGCCTTACCACTTGGCGACACCCCAGCAGACCAAGCAACACGGGCTTGGGAGAGCGGCCTTATAGCGTCCAAAAAACGCTTGGCAACACGTGCTGTCGCTTAATTTATTCGATCGACCCAACCATGGGGATCGGGCGCGGTGCCGCGCTGGATATCGACCAGTTTTGCGCGCAGTTTTTGCGTCAGCTGGCCGGGTCCGCCGCTGCCAATCGTGAAGCTGCCTTGCACGCCATGCACGCTGCCGACCGGGGTAACGACCGCGGCCGTGCCGCAGGCAAAGCTTTCGACCAGTTTGCCACTCTCGGCGTCAGCGCGCCATTGATCGATGGCATAATTCTCTTCGCGAACCGTCAAGCCTTCCTCGCGTGCCAGCTCGATCAGCGAGGCGCGGGTGATGCCTTCCAATATCGTTCCACCGGTGGGCGGGGTGATGATCGATCCATCATCAAAGACGAAGAACATGTTCATTCCGCCCAGTTCTTCGACCCAGCGATGCTCGGCGGCGTCGAGGAAAACGACTTGGTCGCAGCCATTGGCGGTTGCTTCCTGCTGCGCAATCAGGCTGGCCGCATAATTGCCGCCGCATTTCGCCGCGCCCGTGCCGCCTGGGGCAGCGCGGGTATAGCTTTCCGAAATCCAGATCTTGATCGCGGGTGCGCCGCTCTTGAAATAATTGCCCGCTGCCGAACAGATAATCATGAACAGATATTCGGAGGAGGGTTTTACGCCCAGGAATACCTCGCTCGCGATCATGAAGGGGCGGATATAGATCGAGCCACCCTCGACCGGCGGAAACCAGCCCTTGTCAGCCTCGATCAATGCCTTGATCGAATCGATGAACAGGCTTTCGGGCAATTCGGGCATCGCCAACCGCCGCGCTGACTGGTTGAAACGGCGCGCATTTGCATCCGGGCGGAAAAGCGCCATGCTGCCATCGGCAAGGCGATACGCCTTGAGGCCTTCAAAAATCTCCTGCGCATAATGCAGCACGGCAGTGGCGGGATCGAGCGTCAAAGGACCGCGCGGACCAAGCGTGGCGCTGTGCCATCCTTGCCCTTCGCTATATTTGATCGTGACCATATGGTCGGTGAACACCCGCCCGAAGCCCGGATCGGCGATCAGCCCCGCGCGCACATCATCCGCGACCGGCGATGGGTGCGGAAGCCGTTCGAGTTTGGGCAGGGCGGACTGGGACATGCGGAAATCCATTTTGAAATAAAATTACGAAATTGGCGGCGTTCAGGAAATGCTTGCACTTAGTTATGGGCTGCGTCAAGATACGTCAACATGGCTGTCCCATCTTCTTCGAACGAGCTGTTCACTCCCGCTGCCTCGCCGCTATTCCTGCGCGAAGACGAAGTGCGGCGTGGTGTTGAGCTCCTGTATTTCGGCTATACGCGCCTGACGCGCTCGGTCGATGAGCTGCTGGTGGAGCATGGCTTTGGCAGGGCGCACCATCGTGCGCTCTATTTCATTGCGCGCCAGCCCGATTTGCCGGTGAACGCGCTGTTGAAGATATTATCGATCACCAAGCAGTCGCTCGGCCGTGTGCTCAATGATCTTTCCGCCAAGGGCCTTGTCGAAACCCGCGCGGGCGAACAGGATCGGCGGCAGAAATTGCTGCGGCTGACCGAGAGCGGACTAGCGTTTGAGGCGCAGCTTTTCGAAACCTTGCGCACCGGGCTCTCCGCGGCCTATGCGGCCGCCGGGCAGGAATCGGTTACCGGTTTCTGGCGCGTGCTGGAAGGGCTGATACCCGAGGATGAAAAGCCGATGGTCATGAAATTGCAGGGCAGGGGGCGCTGATGGACCCGCGTATCGAACGGTTGGAAGCGGTCATCAAGGCGCGCAAGGGCGCGGATCCGTCTTCCAGCTATGTCGCCTCGCTCTTCGCCAAGGGCACAGCTAAGATTGCGCAAAAGGTGGGTGAAGAAGCCACTGAAACCATCATCGCTGCGCTGCGTGAGGGACCTGAAAAGCTGACGAGCGAGGCGGCCGACCTGCTCTTCCATCTCAGCATTTTGCTCGCCGATGCAGGGCTCAGCATGGACGATGTGCTAAGCGAGCTCGAGCGCCGCGAAGGCGTTTCGGGGATAGAAGAAAAAGCCAGCAGGAAAGGATGAAGCGTGCCCGTTGATGCCACTTTGCCGTATGACGACCAGAATATCTTCGCCAAAATCTTGCGCGGGGAAATTCCTAATCGCACGGTGTATGAGGATGAATGGGCGCTCGCCTTTCACGATATCAACCCGCAGGCGCCGGTCCATATCCTTGTAATCCCCAAGGGCGCCTATGTCAGTTGGGATGATTTCAGCGCCAAGGCCAGCGAGGCGGAGATTGCCGGTTTCATCCGCGCCGTAGGCCACGTCGCCCGCGAACAGGGTCTGGTGGCACCGGGTTACCGCCTGCTCGCCAATGCAGGGATCAACAGCCATCAGGAAGTTCCGCACCTGCACGTCCACCTTTTTGGTGGAAAAGCCTTGGGTCCCATGCTGTTGCGGTGAAATTTTGTTGCGCAAGCTCAATTAGGCACTAGGTTCGGCCCCAGATATAAATATTGGGGAGAATCTTATGATTTTCGGGCGCGTAAAACCGCTTGATGCGATTTTGGCAACTGCCGAGAAGAAATCGCTCACGCGTACGCTTGGAGCCTTGCAGCTAACCATGCTCGGCATTGGTGCCATTATCGGCACCGGCATTTTCGTTTTGACAGCCGAAGCCGCCAATAAGGCCGGTCCCGCGATGATGATCAGCTTTGTCATCGCCGCCGTTGTCTGCGCGCTGGCGGCACTCTGTTATTCGGAACTGGCCTCGATGGTGCCGGTCTCGGGCTCTGCCTATACTTACAGCTATGCGACCTTTGGCGAGATTGTCGCCTGGATCGTCGGTTGGGCGCTGGTGCTGGAATATGCCATTGCTGCCTCTGCGGTTTCGGTCGGTTGGTCCGGCTACATGGTCAAACTGGCGGAGGAGATATTCAGTATCACAATCCCCAATACCTTCGTCAAAGGCCCGTTCGATGATGATCCGGGCCTGATCAACATTCCGGCGATGCTGATCGGTCTGGTCTGCATGGCCTTGCTGATTGTGGGCACCAAGGAAAGCGCGCGCTTCAATGCGGTGCTTGTGGCGATCAAGGTATCGGCGCTGGCGCTGTTCCTTGTCCTCGCCCTTCCGGCAATCGACGCGGCCAATTTCGAACCGTTCAGCCCCAATGGCTTCTTTGCCAAGGAAGTCATCGATCCCATCACCAACAATATGGTGACGGTGGGTGTGGCGGCAGCCGCGGCATCGATCTTCTTCGCCTATGTCGGCTTCGACGCGGTCTCCACCGCAGCGGAGGAAACCATCAACCCGCAGCGGAACATCCCCATCGGCCTCATCGGCTCGCTGGGTTTCTGCACCATCATCTACCTGCTCGTCGCGGCTGGTGCCATTGGTACCATCGGGGCGCAGCCGGGCGGTTCGCTCGCGCAGTCGGATGACGCATTGGCCTTCGTGCTTCGCGAAATCGGCCAGGGCTGGGCTGGTGACCTTGTGGCGATTGCCGCCGGTATCGCACTGCCATCGGTGATCCTGATGATGATGTTCGGTCAGACCCGCATCTTCTTCGTGATGGCACGCGATGGCCTGCTGCCCGACGTGTTCTCGCGCCTGCATCCCAAATATGGCACGCCGCATGTCGTGACCATGTGCACGGGTGTATTCGTCGCGCTGTTCGCCGCCTTGTTCCCCGTGGGCAAGCTGGCTGACATCTCGAACTCGGGTACGCTGTTCGCATTCTTCACCGTCGCAGTTGGCGTGATGATCCTGCGTCGCACCGATCCGACCCGCCACCGTCCGTTCCGTACGCCGATGGTGTGGCTGATCTGCCCGCTGGCAGCGGCTGGATGCGTGTTCCTGTTCTTCCAGCTTTCGGGATACACCGAACTGATGTTCCTCGGCTGGACGGTAATCGGGCTCGTTGTCTACTTCAGCTACAGCCGTTCGCGCAGCCATGTCGGCCGCGGTTCGATCGAAGTACACGAACTCGACCCCGACGTTCCGCCGACTTCGGTTCCGCCGATCAACTGATCGGACCAACGGTGAAAAGGAAAGGGAGGCTGCGGCCTCCCTTTTTTATAGCGGAATGTGCCGGGTAGTTCCCGGGCGGGTGAATAGCTGCCCGCGCTCGCCAAACAGGATCAGCGCCAGCGCCAGCAATCCGCAGCCGAGAAAGCCCAAGGCAACCGGCGTAACCGCACCGTTGAACTGCTGGCCGATTACGGCGCCGATCAACGCTGCCCAGATCGTACGCACAAAATTCTGGAAGGATGACGCCGACCCGGCAATCGCCCCAAAGGGCTGCATCGCGATGGACGAGAAGTTCGAGCCGACAAAACCGATCATCGCCATGTTGAGCGTGATGAGGGCAAGGAAAAGCGGCATCGAGTGCGGAACAAAGGTTGCCGCCAGTGCCTGTGCGACAGCCAGTGTGATAAAGGCAAAGAGCGCCGTCTGCGAGACACGCCGCGCGCCGAAACGCTCGACAATGCGGGCATTGGTGAAATTGGCGCAGGCAATCCCTATGGCGATGATGCCAAAGCCGATGGGGAAGAAATCGGGAGCTGCAAAGGTCCGGTCGAAAATCTGCTGCGAGCTGTTGAGATAGCCAAACAATGCGCCCTGCGTCGTGCCGCCCGCGACCATGTAGCAATTGGCCGCACGATTGGTGACGACCTGTTTCCAAGCCCGGCCCAATGCGCGGGGTTCAATCGGAATGGCATTTTCCGGATCAAGCGTTTCGGGCAGGCGCAGCGTTACCCAGGCCAGCACCAGTACGGCCATGATCGCGAAAAGATCAAAGATCGACCGCCATCCGGCAAACAGCAAAACGGCTGAACCAACCAACGGCGCGACAATCGGTACAGCCATGAAGACCAGGAAAATGGTCGACATGCGCCGCGCCATGGCGTCGCCTTCAAACTGGTCGCGGATGATCGAGGTGACCAGTACGCCCAACGCCGCGCCACACAATCCCTGCGCCACCCGCATCACTATCAGCATGTCAAAACTGGTCGCGAAGCTGCAGGCAAGCGCGCACAGGATATAGCCAGCAATCGACGCCAACAGGATCGGGCGGCGCCCGAACCGGTCGGATAGCGGGCCGTGGAGCAGCGAACCCGCCCCCATACCCAGCAAATAGGCGGTAATCACATATTGGATGCGATTGGCATCGACCACGCCAAGGCCAGCGGCCATGCGGGGGAAGGCGGGCAGCATGGCATCGATGGCCAGTGCGTTAAGCGCCATGATCGATGCCATCATCACGATCAACTCGCGATCGCCAAGAACTCTATGTTTACGGGGAGAATGCATGGCCCCGCTTATGGGGAAGCCGCGCTGCTATGGCCAGCCCCGTTTTCGGGTCGCGATGGTGACATTCGAATGTTATGGAAGGGCAATGGGGCGGAATATTTGGATTGCGATGGCATTTCCTGCCTGCCGGAGGCGGCATGACGGATGATGTCGTGCCTGTGCGCAAGATCATCCATGTCGATATGGATGCCTTTTATGCCTCTGTCGAACAACGCGACAATCCGGAGTTGCGCGGAAAGCCCGTGGCGGTTGGCGGCTCCTCCAAGCGTGGGGTGGTGGCTGCCGCAAGCTATGAAGCCCGTGCCTTCGGCGTCAAATCTGCAATGCCGTCAGTCACCGCGCAGCGACGATGCCCCGACCTGATCTTCGTGAAACCCCGGTTTGAGGTGTACCGCGCGGTTTCGCGGCAAATCCGGGAGATATTTGCGCGCCACACCGATCTGATCGAGCCGCTCGCGCTCGATGAAGCCTATCTCGACGTGACCGAAGACAAGCAGGGTATCGGCTCTGCCGTGAAAATCGCAAAGGCCATTCGCGCGGCCATAAATGAGGAAACCGGGCTCACCGCCAGCGCCGGAGTGAGTTACAACAAATTCATCGCCAAGCTGGCAAGCGACCAAAACAAGCCTGATGGGCTGTGCATCATCCTGCCTGAACAGGGCGAAGCCTTCGTTGCGACCTTACCGGTGCGGCGGTTCCACGGTGTCGGCCCGCGCACAGCGGAAAAGATGGAGCGGCTGGGCATCCGCACCGGTGCCGACCTGCGCGCGATGAGCGAGGAATGGTTGCAACGCAATTTCGGCAGCTCTGCCGGCTATCTGTTCAAGGCTGCGCGCGGGATCGACAACCGACGCGTCAATCCGTCGCGTGAGCGCAAGTCGGTGGGCGGCGAGCTTACCTATTTTAATGACAAGCGCAGCAATGAGGAATTGCGCGCGGCGCTGGATGAGATTGTCGAAATCGTCTGGCGAAGGATTGAAAGCAGTGGCGTGCGGGGCCGGACAGTGGTCATGAAGGCCCGCTATGCAGATTTCCGCACGCTGACCCGTAGCAAGAGCCTCACCCGAAATATTGCCGGCAAGGCCGAATTCGCCGCCATCGGCCATGCCCTGCTCAACCAGATACTGCCCGCGGAAATGGGTATCCGCCTGCTCGGGCTGACGCTTAGTGGAATTGACCAAAACGGCCAAAACCATCGGACTGGCGCTGCTGAAGAACCGCTCATCGGCGTGCAGCCGACCCTGCCTTTCGCCGAGATTGAAAATTGAAGCTTTCATTCACATAATCAGAAAAACGTTTTAACCGGGCAATACAGACCCGGTCATGCAGGGAAATTGCTATGGCGCGTCCGCAAACCGATATCGAAGCCGGTCGTCAGGAATTGCTGGATATTGTCGAGGAGCTTGTGCGCAAGCGCGGTGGAGTAGACCTGTCGATGACCGAGCTGGCCACTGCTGCCGGCATGTCACCTGCCAATGTCTATCGCTTCTTTGAAAACAAGGAAGCGCTGCTCGAGGCCGCAGCTGGCCGGTGGTTTGCGCCCAAGATCGCCATCATGGAAGAAGTGGTGGCCGCCGATCTGCCGTCGCGCGAAAAGATGTTCCAATTCTTTGCGCGCCGTTTCGCCTTGATGAGGGATCAGTTCCACGAAGATCCCGACATGTTCAAAAGTTATCTCGAACTGGGTGACCAGCATTTCGAGGTGGTGCGGGGCTATGTCGACCTGGGCGATCACTATCTATCGGAAATCGTCGTGCAGGCGATGGACGAGGGCTATCTGCCCGACCTGTCAATCGACGATGCCGTTTCGCTGATCAACCAGATGGTGCAGTGCTACTGCAATCCAGAGGCTCTGCTTTACCTCGATCACAAGCTTTCCGAAGAGAAGCTGGGGATGATTGTCGATACGATTTTCATCGGCCTCGGCCGCCGTTTCGACCAGAAATCAAGCGCAGGGCAGCCGCATATCAAGATTGTCACCTGAAGCCGGATAAGCGCTTGCGCGAGGGCAAAAGCTCTGGCAAAGGCGCGCTCCTGTTCAGGCAGAGTGGGCGATTAGCTCAGCGGTAGAGCACACCCTTCACACGGGTGGGGCCACAAGTTCGAACCTTGTATCGCCCACCATTTTTGCCTCGGCACCATGCCTTGCTAGCCCTGATCCCGGCCATTCAAGTCGCCACCTTGCAGACCCTTTCGAAACGCATTGGGTGTTGTGTCGAACCATCTGCGAAAGCTGCGGTAAAAGCTTGAGGGATCGGCAAATCCTAGCCGCTCGGATACTTCAGTCACGTTCAGATTGGGCTGGGAGAGTAATTCGACGCAACGCGTTCGAAGCAAAGCGTCGGTGATCGCCTGGTAGGTTTCGTTTTGTGAACCATCATTTGGTACATTTCAATCCAGACCGAATGGTTCGCCCAGCATTTGACAATTGGCAGGCGCCGCGCCGCGGGTATTGCCACGCTCACTTTCGTCAAAGCATCCGTCATCAACAGCGCGCTCGCATCGCTTGTGCTTGTTTGAATTTCCGGGGAGGATGCACCAAAGAAATCGCTTCTTGCCATTTTTAATCGTCCGATTAAATCTCTCCTCCAAGCATTGGGAGGAGAGTATCGATGCAAGTGAACAACGCCGTATTTCCGCCGATGGAACAGGCGATGGCATTTTTCGGTTCAGGTGATGACGGAGCGTTCGTTATGGTCAACCTGCTCAAGTTCAAACCGAAGGCCGAATATGAGGATGGCTCGGACGGGCACCTGACCGGTGCAGAAGCCTATGCGCGCTATGGCGCTGCGGTGCAGGCTTGCCTCGCCGCAGTTGGAGGCCGCCAGGTCTATGCAGGGCCAGTCACCGGACTGCTGCTGGGTGAGGTTGAGGAATTGTGGGATATGGTCGCGCTCGCCGAATATCCCTCACTCGTCGCTATGCAGCAAATGGTGCAGTCGCCCGAATATCAAGCTATCGAAAAGCATCGCAAGGCAGGGCTTGCGGGACAACTCAACATTCGTACCAAACCGGTTGGCCGCTGACCGGCGGCGACTGCGATGGACAATCCCTTCCTCGATGACGGGCCGGACAAGGCAGGCCGCCTTGCCGACGTTGACGGGATTACCGCCATCCTGCAACGGGCCGCACGCGAGCGGCGTGCGATGAGCTATTCGGAAATGCTGATGACATTGGGCTTCCGCTTTACCCGGCCCAAGATGCGTGCGCTTTGCAAGACGCTCGACGCAATCGATACTGCGGCGGAGTTACGCGGCGAACCACCGCTTGCCTGTCTTGTCGTTCGTGAAGGTGATGGTCTGCCGGGGCAGGGCTGGTGGGTCTCACGCCACGACTATGGCGGTGCATGGGAGGGTAGCGAAGCGCGCGCCTATCTTGCGCAGCATCAGCAAAAGGCATTCGACTATTGGAGCAACAAATGAGCTTTCGCTTGCCATGACAGACACTGCGCCTATCAAAAATCCTATGGACGAATTTCCCGCCAAGCTGGCCGCCGTGATGGACCGCATCGTTGGTGATAAAGCCGCGATCGAAAATCTCGGTCGCTTGTCGGGCGGCGCCAATATGGAAAGCTGGTCGTTCGACCGAGCCGGTAAAGGCTATGTTCTGCGCCGCGCGCCTTCGGCCGCCTTCATGGAGGGGCGTTCCTTTGGCCATGATGTCGAGGCGGAATTGGTGCGCACCGCGCACCGCGGCGGCGTGCTCGCGCCCGAGGTGGTGGGCGAACTGACTGCCGCCGACGATATGGGCACCGGCTATATCATGTACCGTGTCGAGGCGGAGGTGAACCCGGCGAAGATCCTTGCCGATCCGCCCGCTTCACTGGTGCACGATATCGCACGCGAACTGGCGCGCATTCATGCGATCAAGCCGACGCCCGATATTCCGATACCCTATATGGATACGGCGGCTGCACTGGCAGAGCTCAAGCGACGCTTCCTGACCTATGGTGGCGACCGGCCTGTGGTCGCACTGGCGATCCGTTGGTGCGAGGATAATCTGCCCCCGCCTGCCGATCCGGTGCTGGTGCATGGCGATTTCCGCATGGGCAATGTGATGGCCGATGCGAATGGCCTTGCGGCGGTGCTCGACTGGGAACTGGCGCATTGGGGCGATGCGCATGAAGATCTGGCTTATGGTTGCATGGCGGTGTGGCGGTTTGGCCATTTCGACAAACCAGCCTTTGGTGCGAGCGACCTCGAAACCTTTTTTGCCTCTTACGAAGCATCGGGCGGCGGCAAGGTTGATCGCGCCCGGTTCCGCTTCTGGCTAGTTTATCGCACGCTCTGGTGGGCGCTGGGCTGCATGCAGATGGCCGAAATCTGGCGTTTGGGTGCAGACCGCAATCTTGAACGCGCGGTCATTGGCCGCCGCACCAGCGAGAATGAGGTCGACCTGCTGCTGCTGCTAGAGGATGACGCTTCCGAAACCGAACGGCAACCGATCGAGTTGCCGGCAGTCGCTGCCCCGCGCCGTGCAGGGGAGCCATCTGCGGTCGAAATGCTCGAGGCTATCCGCGAATGGGTTGATACCGGCGTGAAGGCCAAGTCAACCGGGCGTGAAAAGTTCATGGCAGCTGTGGCGATGAATGCGCTCGGCATGTTGATCCGTGAGGCAGAAAATCCCGTCGATCCGCACGATGCTGCACTTTCGGCTGACCTGATGGAGGGCAAGGCTTCCTTGGCCACGCCGGGCCTGCTGCCGCGCTTGCGGGCAACCACGCTCGCCAAACTCTCCAATGACAGCCCCAAATATGCGTCGCTCGCCGCTGCCCGGGCGCGTTGGTTGAAAGGCTGAAATGCAGCAAAGCGCGGGTCAGGCCATTGTCTGTGCCGTCCGCCCGCATGGCGAAGTCGGCGCGATTGTGCGCTGCATGACCGAGGAGCATGGCCTGCTTGCAGGCTATGTCCAAGGCGCGCGTGGGCGGGTGTTGCGGCCCGTGCTGATCCCCGGAAATGTCGTTAAGGGCGAATGGCGCGCGCGTGTCGTTGGCCAACTGGCGTCGCTTTCGGTTGAACCCGTGCATAGCCGCGCGCACCTTTTGGGGGAGCCATTGGCTGCAGCCGCTATCGAATGGGCCTGCACGCTGACCGCCAGTGCCGTACCCGAAGCCTATCCCTATCCACGCCTGTTTTCTGCACTTGATGGTCTTCTGGCCGCAGTTGAACTGGCGCCAGCCGCACGCGGTTGGGCACCCGCCATGGCGCGCTATGAGGCGCTGTTGCTATCCGAGCTCGGCTATGGTGGCGAAGACCTCATGAGCGGCGAAGGAACCGCGGCGGCGCTCAAGGCCATGGCTTCCCAGCGCGAGGCTCTCTTGCTGCATTTACTCGGCGAAAAGCGGGTCGATGTCATGGCCGCCCGCGAAAGGCTGGTCGACCGGCTGAAAAGGGCGGTTGCATAAGGGGCTTTCAGGCGGCAAAGGGCAGCCGTTCCTACTGAAAGACAATCATGCTCATTGCCCTTTTGCCCGGAGACGGGATTGGTCCCGAAGTCATTGCCGAAGCACGTCGCGTTCTCGAGGCGCTGGCGCTACCTGGCATCATATTCGAAGAAGCGCCAGTTGGTGGTGCCGCCTATAAGGCCAGCGGCCATCCGCTCCCGCAAGCCACGCTGGATTTGGCAAAACGCGCCGATGCAATCTTGTTTGGTGCCGTGGGCGATCCCGATTGTGATGCCTTGGAGCGCCATCTGCGCCCCGAGCAGGCGATCCTAGGCTTGCGCAAGGAGCTGGAGCTTTTCGCCAACCTTCGTCCGGCGACGCTGTTCCCCGAACTGGCCGATGCCTCTGCGCTGCGCCCTGAAGTTGCGCGTCAGATCGACATGGTGATTGTCCGCGAATTGAACGGTGACGTCTATTTCGGTGAAAAGGGCATGCGCCAGACCGCTGATGGCAAGCGGGAAGGCTATGACATCATGTCGTATAATGAGGATGAAGTCCGCCGCATTGCGCGCGTCGGTTTCGAAACCGCAATGGCCCGCAGCAAGAAGCTGTGCTCGGTCGATAAGGCCAATGTCCTTGAAACCAGCCAGTTGTGGCGCGATGTGGTGATCGAAACCGCACAGGAATTCCCCGAAGTCGAACTCAGCCACATGTATGTCGATAATGCCGCGATGCAGTTGGTGCGCAATCCGGGCCAGTTCGATGTGATCGTCACCGGCAATTTGTTCGGCGATATCCTCTCGGATCAGGCATCAATGTGTGTGGGTTCAATCGGCATGCTGCCCAGTGCTTCGCTCGATTCCAACCAGAAGGGCCTGTACGAACCGATCCATGGCAGCGCGCCCGACATAGCCGGGCAGGGCAAGGCAAACCCGCTGGCGACCATCCTGTCCGCCGCGATGATGCTGCGCTATTCGCTCGGCCAAGCCGAAGCTGCAGATCGCATCGAAGCTGCTGTTGCGGCAGCACTTGCCGCTGGCGCCCGTTCGCCCGATCTGGGCGGTAGCCATTCAACGCGTGAAATGGGGGATGCCGTTTTGGCGGCATTGACCTGAAGCACGCTTCATCCGAAAAGCGACCCATGAAGAAAACCACCGGCCTCAATCGCGACATCACCTCCAAATGGCGCCCCGCCACGCAGGCGGTGCGTGGGGGCACGTGGCGCAGCGAGCATGGGGAGACGTCCGAAGCATTGTTCCTGACCTCGGGCTTCACGTATGACGATGCCGAAACGGCGGCGGCGCGCTTTACCGGTGAACAGCAGGGCATGACCTATAGCCGCCTGCAAAACCCGACGGTTGCCATGGCTGAAGAACGCATCGCGTTGATGGAAGGGGCCGAGGCGTGCCGGATGCAGGCAACGGGCATGGCGGCGATGACCACTGCCTTGCTTTGCCAGCTCAACCAGGGCGATCATGTCGTCGCTGCCCGCGCAGCTTTTGGTTCGTGCCGCTGGCTGACCGACAATCTGCTGCCGCGCTGGGGGATCACCACGACGACGATCGACTCACGCGATAATGATGCCTGGAAGGCAGCGATCCAGCCCAACACCAAGGTCTTCTTCTTCGAAACCCCGGCCAACCCGACGATGGACATTGTCGACATGGCCTATGTCTGCGGGCTGGCCAAGGAACATGGCATCACTACCGTGGTCGACAATGCGTTTGCCACCAGCGTGCTGCAACGCCCGATGGATTTTGGTGCAGATGTTGTCGCCTATAGCGCGACCAAAATGATGGACGGGCAGGGCAGGGTGCTCGCCGGTGCGGTTTGCGGCACCGAAAAATGGATCAACGACGTGCTGTTGCCATTCCAGCGCAACACCGGCCCCAATTGCGCGCCTTTCAACGCCTGGGTCGTGCACAGGGGCCTCGAAACGCTGGAAATGCGCGCGATGCGCCAGTCGGAAAATGCGCTGTTGGTGGGCAAGTTCCTCGAAACGCGCGTTCCGCGGATCCTGCATCCGGGGCTGCCGAGCCACCCGCAACATAATCTCGCCATGCGCCAGATGAAGGCGTGCGGGCCAATTTTTAGCTTCATCGTGGATGGTGGGCGCAAGCAGGCGATGGACTTCCTCAACGCCTTGGAACTGGTCGATATTTCGAACAATATCGGCGACAGCCGCAGCCTGTGCTGCCACAATGCATCGACCACCCATTACAGCGTTTCGGCGGAACAACGTGCGCTGATGGGGGTTGAAGAAGGCATGTTGCGGATCAATATCGGTCTGGAAGATCCACAGGATGTGATAGAAGATCTGGATCAGGCATTGCGAAAGGTTGGCCTTTGATTCTCGACGCGCTCTTTACCGACCATGCAACGACCGAAGGCGTCGTGGTGCGCGTCGTCAGCAATTTCCTCGAGGACCAGTCGGTCCCTGCTCAGAACCGCTGGTTCTGGTCATACCATATCCGCATCGAAAACCACCGTGACGATCCGGTGCAACTGCTGACCCGCCATTGGAAGATTACCGACGGCCATGGCAGCGTGAACCATGTCGACGGTGATGGTGTGGTGGGGGAACAGCCCTTGCTCAAGCCCGGCGGCAGCCATGATTATGTTTCCGGTTGCCCGCTCTCGACGCCGTCGGGAATCATGGAGGGGCATTACCGCTTCATCCGCGCCGATGGTTCAACCTTCCTGGTCGAAATCCCGCGTTTCAAACTGGTTGCCCCTGCTACCGCCCGATGAAACGCACACACTTACCCCTCAACGGCCTGCGCGTATTCGATGCAGCGGCTCGTCATCTGAGCTTTACCAAAGCGGCGGATGAACTGGCAGTCACGCCGGCGGCTGTCGGGCAGCAGATCCGCGCGCTTGAGGATATGCTCGGCGTTGTCCTGTTCCGGCGCACGCCCAAGGGGCTGGAACTTACACCCGAAGCGGACAAGGGCCTTGATGCCCTGCGAGCCGGATTCCTGCAGTTTGAGGAATCGGTACGCGCAATGCAATCGGGGCAGACTTCCAACTCGCTCACCATCGCCGCACCGCGCGATTTCACCGCCAAATGGCTGACGGCTAGGCTCGCGCGATATGGTGCGGGAAATCCTGACCTGCAGTTCACACTGATCGCAGCCGATAGCGACATTGATTTCACCGAAGCCAATCTCGACCTAGCCGTACGCCTGACTGACGGGCCAGGTGAACATGAAGGTGTGCAGCTCGCGGCTGGCGCTTTTGTCACCGTCGCCGCGCCCGATGGTGGGGCTGAAACGCCCATTGGCTGGCCCGGATGCCCATTGACGGATGGAACCGCCGCACTTCGTCTTGGCGATGCTGGTTTGGCCATTGATGCCGCGGCCATCGGTCTTGGCAGGGCATGTGTGCCGCATCTGCTGGCCGAGGCCGATATTGCAAACGGGCGCGTCCGCGCGATCGATAATGCGCAAGAACATGCTCTGTCTTACTGGCTGGTCGCCCCGCTGCCGCAATGGCGGCAGAAAAAGGTCAAGGCGCTGGTCGAAGCGTTGACCGCTTAAGACCCTGCCACGCTGTCCATAAGCCGCGTCATCAACGCGGCGAATGCGTTGTTATCGACTTCCTTGGCTGGATTATTCCAGCTTCCTGAAATCGCATACCATTGCCCTGCCTTCGACTGGGCGAGGAAGCTCATCGAGATGACGCCGGGTTCCGATCCACCCTTATAGCCGAGATAACGCCACTTCGCGGCAGCCGCAGGCCCGATGCCGCTGTTCACCGCCATGATGTCGCGGGCAGTTTGATTGTCCAGCCGGCGCAAATTGTTGAGCAGCAGCGCGGTATCCTTTGGAGACGCAAACCATTCGATGGTTTCGATGGCGTTGGGGCCAGATCCCATGTGCGACATATCTATCGCCGCAAAGGACAGCGCGGTGCGCTCTGCCGTTAGCAGATCGCGCTGCCCCACTTCGCTCGCTTTCTCGAACCGCTGCCGAAGCGCGGGATTGCTCTTCAGGGCAAATGCTTCGACCGTAGTCAGCATCGGCAACGCCTTGTCGGGCGCGCTATGGCCTATCGATGCGAGTTTGCCCTCAATCGCCTCGCGCCCCAATTCGCGCATCAAGGCATCGGTTGCGGCATTATCGCTGACCGATATCATCCATGTCGCCAGCGTCTGCAGGGTGACAGGCGTGTCGAGCGGCCAGTTCTGCGTTGCGGACGAGCTGAAATTACGAACGCCAATCGGTACGACGTCTGACCAGCGCCTTTCGCCAGCGGCCACCTGGCTTGCGAGCTCGGCAAGGACATATAGCTTGAAGGTCGATCCCGTCGCGAATTGGCTCTCCGCATTGGCGCTATGGGTCGTCACGACCCTATTGTCGCCCAGTTTCTGGACAACGAAACCGCTTTTGCCGGGCAGTGCCGCGAAGTCGGCCTTGATCTTTTCGATGCTGTCGCCCTTCAAGGCAAAGCCCTTGGCCAGCAAACCAGCCACTTTGCCGGGCGCAACAGATTCAACGGTAATTTCGATAGTTGCTATTGCCTTTTCATACTCAACCTGAAGTACGGTGCTGTTGGGTCCGTATTTCTGAACCGCGCTGATGGCGACCGCAGAGCCATATTGCCGCGTGAAGCTGTCCGAAATCGCCTTGAACTGCGCAGGCGGCACTGCAGTCAGGAAGCTGGGCGTGAAAAACTCCTCTAGCGGAGCTTTGCCGTTGAGAACCGGTACCAGTTGCGCAATCCGCAGGTCGAGCGGTGTTGTCGGCGTCGCTTGCGCAGCAGCGGCAGGTTCATTCGCATGCGCAGTGGAAAAGACAGGAACCGAAATGAGCGTGAGCAGCAGCGGGGCGAAACGGATATTGCGCATGGAAATCCTCCTGCTCAGGCGTCGATAGCTTCCTCGTCCAAGGTAGTCGCATGTTCCTGGATGAAACGGAAGCGGGCTTCGGGGCTTTTACCCATCAACTGTTCGACGCGTTCCTTCACCGCAACCTGTTTCTGATATTCGTGCGGCAAAGTGATGCGGATCAGCGATCGGGTGGCCGGGTCCATCGTGGTTTCGCGCAGCTGGCTCGGGTTCATTTCGCCAAGGCCCTTGAACCTGCCGACCTCTACCTTTTTGCCTTTGAACATCGTCGCTTCCAGCTCGGCGCGGTGGGCATCATCCTGCGCATAGGCGCTGAGGCTACCTGCGGTCAGGCGATAAAGCGGCGGGCGCGCGAGGTAGAGATGACCACGCTCAACGATCGCTGGCATTTCCTGGAAAAAGAATGTCATCAACAGCGTTGCGATGTGCGCGCCATCGACATCGGCATCGGTCATTATGATGATGCGGTCGTACCGCAGATTATCCGGGTCGCAATCCTTGCGCGTGCCGCATCCGAGGGCGAGGCCGAGATCGGCGATTTCCTGGTTCGCACGGATCTTGTCGGCGGTTGCCGAGGCGACGTTCAAAATCTTGCCGCGAATGGGAAGGATCGCCTGCGTCTTGCGGTCGCGCGCCTGCTTGGCACTGCCACCCGCGCTGTCGCCTTCGACGATGAAGAGTTCGGTGCCATTGGGGTCGTCCGACGCACAATCGGTGAGCTTGCCGGGCAGGCGCACCTTCTTGCCGCTGGTTGCGGTCTTGCGCTTCACCTCGCGCTCGGCCTTGCGCTTCAGCCGATCCTCGACCTTTTCGAGGATGAAACCCAGCATCGCCTTGCCGCGCTCCATATTGTCGGTGAGGAAGTGGTCGAAATGGTCGCGCACCGCATTTTCGACAAGGCGCGCGGCCTCCGGGCTGGTCAACCGGTCCTTGGTCTGGCTCTGGAATTGCGGGTTGCGGATGAAGACCGAAAGCATAAGCTCGGCTTCGTTGAAGATATCATCGGCGGTGATCTGCGCCGCCTTTTTATTCCCTACCAATTCACCAAAGGCACGCAGCCCCTTGGTCAGCGCGGCGCGAACGCCCGCCTCATGGGTGCCGCCATCGGGGGTTGGGATGGTGTTGCAATACCAGCTATAGCTGCCATCCGAATAGAGCGGCCAAGCCACCGCCCATTCGACACGGCCTTGATCGTCGGGGAAGGCTTGGTTGCCGTGGAAGAATTCGCTGGTGACGCAGTTGCGGCTGCCAAGCTGTTCCTTCAGGTGATCGGCAAGCCCGCCAGGGAACTGGAAAACCGCCTCTTGCGGCACATCCTCGCTCGCCAGTTCTGGATCGCATTTCCAGCGGATTTCGACGCCAGCGAAAAGATAGGCCTTCGACCGCGCAAGGCGGAACAGGCGCGCGGGTTTGAACTTCGCATCTGCCCCAAAAATTTCAGGATCGGGCGTGAAGGCGATGGTGGTACCACGCCGGTTGGGGGTAGGGCCAAGTTCTTCAAGGCCGCCTAGGGCTGCCCCGCAAGAGAAACGCTGGCGGTAAAGCTGCTTGTTGCGCGCAACCTCGACGACCGTGTCGGTTGACAGCGCGTTCACGACCGAGACGCCGACACCGTGCAAACCGCCCGAGGTGGCATAGGCCTTGCCCTCGAACTTGCCGCCCGAATGCAGCGTGGTCATGATGACTTCGAGTGCCGATTTGCCGGGGAATTTGGGATGTGGATCTACGGGAATGCCGCGGCCATTGTCGGTGATGGTCAGCCGGTTGCCGACACCAAGCACGATTTCGATGCGTGTGGCATGGCCCGCAACTGCCTCGTCCATGCTGTTGTCGAGGACCTCGGCCGCGAGGTGGTGCAGCGCCCGTTCGTCGGTGCCGCCGATATACATGCCCGGCCGACGCCGGACAGGCTCCAGCCCTTCGAGGACCTCGATCGCCGAAGCATCATAACCACCAGATTCAGAACCGGCGGGAAGGTTGCCGCCGAACAGGTCTTCACTCATGCCAGCCGCTATAGGCGCTCGGGAGTCAGCGGTGCAACCGCCGAACGTGCGTCTGTTGTGGAAATGTTCCCCGTCGAGCGCAGAGCGTCGCTCGTCGAAGGCAAATTTGCTTTGAAAGCAGGGGCTTTACTGTCATAGTCGGGCAATACAGGAGGGTAAGTCATGCTCGAAATCACCGGTGTCAGCCATGTCTATGCAAACGGAACACGCGCGCTTGATGATGTGAATCTGTCGATCCCGCGCGGAATGTACGGGCTGCTTGGGCCAAATGGCGCTGGCAAGTCGACTTTGATGCGCACCATCGCGACGCTGCAAACGCCAACAGATGGCGCGATCAAATTCGGCGATCTCGATATTCTTGCCCAACCGGAGGAGCTGCGGAAACGGCTTGGCTATCTGCCGCAGGATTTCGGCGTTTATCCGCGCGTCACCGCGATGGATATGCTCGACCATATGGCCGTGCTGAAGGGCGTTGCCGACAAGGGAGAGCGCAAGACACTGGTCGAAACCCTCCTCAACCAGACCAATTTGTGGAACCATCGCAGCCATTTCATTGCCGGTTTCTCGGGCGGTATGCGCCAACGCTTCGGCATCGCGCAGGCGCTGATCGGCAATCCTGAACTGATCATCGTAGATGAGCCGACTGCAGGCCTTGATCCGGAAGAACGCAACCGCTTCCTCAATCTGCTTGCAGGGATCAGTGACAATGTCGTTATCATCCTTTCGACCCATATCGTCGACGATGTCGCCGACCTGTGCCCACGCATGGCGGTGCTGGCAGGCGGCAAGGTGCAGCTCGAAGGTGCGCCGCTGGACCTGATCGCGCAGACCAAGGGCCGTATCTGGAAAAAGACCATCGGACGCGACGAACTGGAAGCGCATCAGGAACAATATCAGGTGATTTCGACCCGTTTGTTTGCAGGCCGCACGATCATCCATATCCTCGCCGACAGCCAGCCGACCGGTTTCGAGCCGGTAGAGGCCGGGCTGGAGGACGTCTATTTCACCACGCTCGCCGACCTGCGCCGCGCCGCTTAAGGGAGACGGAAAATGCTCCTGAACGTCGCTCGGTTTGAGCTGAAATACCAGCTCCGCAACCCGGTTTTCTGGGTGTCGCTGTTGCTTTTTTTCCTGTTGGGATTTGGCGTAACCGCCAGCGAAAATGTGAGTATCGGTACGCCGGGAACGGTGAATGAAAATTCGCCATTTGCGATCGCGTCGATGATGGCGCTGACATCGCTATTCTACCTGTTTGTGATCACATCCTTTGTCGCCAACGCCGTCGTGCGCGATGATACAACCGGCTATGGCCCGATCATCAAGGCAACCTCCATCGGCAAGCGCAATTATGTGCTAGGCCGTTTCCTGGGTGGATTGGGCATTGCCTTGCTTGGCTATTTTGCCGTGCCGATTGGAATGCTGGTCGGCGTTTCGATGCCATGGGTCGATCCCGAAACCGTCGGGCCCAACAGTCCGGCTTATTATCTCTGGCCCTATCTGCTGCTCGCCGTTCCCAATATCCTGCTGATGAGTAGCCTGCTTTTCGGCCTCGCGACAATCACGCGATCGATGCTGTGGAGCTATGTCGGCGTTGTCATATTCTTCATGGGTTATCTGATCGTCACGACCTTGTTGGCGAACAAGATCGAATATCAGCAAATGATGGCGATGTTTGAGCCATTGGGTTTTGGCGCATTGTCGGAATCGACGCGCTATTGGACCGCAGCGGATATGAACAGCAAGCTGCTGCCGCTCGATTCCAACATGCTGATCAACCGTGGCTTGGTCATTGGCCTTTCCATTGTGCTGCTCGGCGCGACCTATTGGCGCTTTTCAATGGCGGAACGGGCGCCTTCCAAGCGCAAGCTCAAGAAGCTGGCAAGCGAACGGTCGAGCGAGAATGCGCCTGTTGCCACCAATCGGATTGTGACGGCTCCAGTAACGCAGCGTTTCGACGCCAGCTCGGTCCGCGCGCAGTTCCTCGTCCGCCTCAAGACCGAAATCATGCAGGTGCTGCGCAGCCCGGGGCTGATTGTGTTGCTGCTGCTGGCCGTCATCAACACGGGCGCAGGGCTGTTCCTGACGCAAACCATGTTCGGGACGCCGTCTTATCCGCAAACCGCCAACATCATCACCAACGTCCAACAGGGCTTTGCGATCTTCCTTTTGATCATCGCGGTCTTTTACGGGGGCGAGCTGGTCTGGCGTGAACGCGACGCAAAGATCGGCGAAATCATCGATTCCACCCCCACGCCTAATTGGGCGATCACATTGCCCAAAGTGCTGGCGATCCTCTTGGTGCTGATGCTTCTCAACCTTGTCGCAATGGCGACGGGGCTGCTTTTCCAACTGATAAAGGGTGCGCCGGAATTTGGCCTGAGCAGCTATTTTGCCTGGTTCCTGGTGCCGATGACTGTCGACATGCTGCTGGTCGCCATCCTCGCCGTGTTCTTCCAGGCGTTGAGCCCGAACAAATATGTCGGCTGGGGCATTTTCCTCGTCTGGTTCATTGCAGGCATCTTTCTGGTCAACATGGGCTACACCAACGCGCTTTACCGCTATGGTTCCAATCCCGCCGAACCGTTGAGCGACATGAACGGCTCGGGCGGATTTGCTTATGGTGCATGGGTGCTGCGCGCCTATTGGCTCTCCTTTGCCGTCATCCTGATGGTTGTTGCCCATATCGTCTGGCCACGCGGGACGGACACACGCTGGCGCAGCCGGCTGAAACGCGTCCGCCATGGCCTGAAAGGTGCGCCGCTCGCGCTCATGGCGACCGCGCTGGTGGCTATGGTCGGGACCGGCGCCTACGCCTGGTACAACTTCAAGGTCCTCAACCGCTATGAATCGAGCAATGAGGGCGAAAAGTGGCAGGCGGATTATGAGAAGAAATATCTCAAATATGAAAAGCTGCCGCGGCCGACCGTCAAATCGGTGAAATTTGAAGTGCAGATCCATCCCAAGGATCGCCGTATGGACGTTGTCGGCAGCTATATCTTGCGCAACGAAACTGGCGCGCCGCTTTCCGAAGTGCATATCCGCCAGGGCGATCGTGATGCGACATTCAGCCTGCTCGATCTCAAAGGCGCAAAACTGGCGAGCGAGGACAAGATATTCGGCTATCGCATTTTCCGGTTCGAAAAGCCTCTCGCACCGGGTGCGGAGACCGAACTGAAATTCCAGTCACAGATCTGGCATCGCGGCTTCCGCAATGGCCAGCCAGCAACGACGGTGAATTTGAACGGCACTTTTGCGAACAACAGGGCCTTTGCCCCGATCATCGGGATGAACCGCCAGGAGGTCATTCAGGATCGTACCGTGCGGCGACGGCAGGGGCTTCCTGCCGAGCTGCGCCCTGCGAAGCTGGAGGACATGTCAGCGACGCGCGAAAATTATGTGCGCAGCGACTGGATCATGTCGGACATCACCGTCACCACCGATGCTGACCAGGTGCCCATTGCACCAGGGCGGAAGGTTGCCGATTCAACCAGCAACGGCCGCCGCACGGCGCATTTCGTTTCGAGTGCGCCCATCCACAATTTCCTCTCGATCCAGTCGGCCCGCTACAAGCTGACCGAGAAGAATTACAAGGGTGTGCAACTGACGATCTTCCACGATCCACGCCACGAATGGAATGTGCCTGCGATGCTCAAGGCGCTTGAGGCTGGACTGGACTATTACCAGGCCAACTTCGGTCCCTATCAATTCGATCACGCCCGCATCATCGAATTTCCGGGTTATCAGACCTTCGCGCAGGCTTTTGCCGGCACGATGCCTTATTCCGAAAGCATCGGTTTTGCGGCGGATGTGACCGACCCGGATTCGATCGATTATGTCAGCTATGTCACCGCACATGAGCTTGGGCACCAATATTGGGCGCACCAGGTGATCGGTGCGGACATGCAAGGCAATACGATCACGAGCGAGACGCTGGCGCAATATTCGGCGCTGATGGTGATGAAAAAGCTCTATGGGCCCGACAAGATCCGCCGCTTCCTGAAATATGAACTCGACCAGTATCTGGCCGGGCGCAAGGGCGATCCGATTGGCGAATTGCCGCTCTATCGCGTCGAAAATCAGGGCTATATCCATTACCGCAAGGGCAGCCTTGTCATGTACCTGCTGCAGGAGAGGCTGGGCGAAGATGCCGTCAACCGCGCACTCGCGCGTTTCATCCAGACATGGAAGTTCAAGGGAGCACCCTACCACCGTTCGGTTGATTTGATCGCCGAGTTCCGCAAGGAAGCGAAAACGCCCGAAGATCAGGCGCTGATCACCGATCTGTTCGAACGGATCACGGTGTACGATTTCAAGGCGAAAGAGGCGAAGGCGAAGAAGCTTGCCAACGGCCTCTGGCAGACGACCATCTCGGTCGAGGCAGCGAAATATTATGCCGATGCCAAGGGTAATGAAAAGGCAGCACCGCTATCCGAACCGATCGAAATCGGTCTGTTCAACGCCCGCCCTGGCATCGGTGCATTTGGCAAGAAGGATGTGGTCTCGATCGAACGCAAGCCGGTGAAAGGCGGCAAGCAGCAGATCGTTGTCACGTCGAAGACCAAGCCCAAATTTGCCGGGATTGATCCCTACAACTTCTACATCGACCGCAATTCCGACGACAATCTGATCGATGTAACTGGCTAAACTGCGCCCGGGGGCGCCGCCAATATGGCGAAGCTCCCGGTTGCCAGCGCAACCAGCTTTCCGCCCTGTTCGATCCGCGAGGTGAGGTGGGCGATACTGCGCCCCTTATTGTCGATCTGCGTCGCGCATTGGATCTCGCCGCCGGAAACCGGGCGGAAATAGCTGATCTTGATTTCGATGGTGGCGCAAGCTTGTCCCGCATCCAGTGTCGGGTAGAGCGCGGCACCCATGCCGGTATCGGCCAGCGCATAGATCACTGCGCCATGGACGACGCCATGCGGGTTCATATGTTTGTGCTCCGCAACTAGCGTAGCCGTGCTGCCGCCCTTGCCGTCAGGCAGGACGGCAAGATCGATCAAATCGGCAAAGGGGTGCGGGCGGCCAGACATGCGCCCGGTCGATCAGCGTACGCGCGGACCGCCAAAGGGCATCGGCGGGGGCGGGCGACGCACGCCGCGCGGCAATTGCGCCTGATAGGCGCGGCCGCAATGTTCGACGCAATAGGGGAAGCCGGGGTTCACCGCTTCGCCGCAGAAATGGAAATCGGGCTCGCCCGGATGGCCCATCGGCCAACGGCAGACGCGATCGCTCAGGTCGAGCAGGCTGGTCTTGTCGGCGATTTCGGGGCTCGGCTTGGCCGGAACCAGGCGGCGCGGTGGCGCAGGCGGAATCGGTGCCTGCTGGTCGCCGGGGCCTTGGCGCATGAAACCGCCGGGGCCGATCGACACGATCTTGGGCATGTCCGAACGCGGGGTAGGGGTCGCCTGAGCAGGTGCTGCTGCCGAGGGGCTGCGTTCGGGGGCAGGCGCTGCCGCACGCGGGGCAGCGGCCTTTTCAACCGGCTTTGCCTTGGGCTTGGGTGCAGGCTTTGCTTCGCCTTCGTTCGCCTTGACGGGTGACGGGCGCGATTTGAGGCCGAGGCGGTGCGCCTTGCCGATCACGGCATTGCGGCTGACCCCGCCAAGTTCGTCGGCGATCTGGCTTGCGGTGAGGCCCTTTTCCCACATGGATTTCAGGCGATCGATCCGTTCGTCGGTCCAGGACATCAAAAACTCCAAACAAATAAAGCGCGGCTATTTGCTGCTACACATAAAAGCGCCTTGCCGCGCAAGGGGCAAGCCGATAGTCGATATTGCGATGAGTAGCAACCAAACTTCCAGCCAGCCCAAATCTAATGACGCCACGGTCGAGGTTCAAGCCGAGCCCGCCGAACGACAAATTCACACCGTCAACTGGATCGGCCTGAAGACGCTGTACCTCAAGGAAGTACGCCGCTTCATGAAGGTGCAGTTGCAGACCATCTGGGCACCCGCGATCACCACATTGTTGTACCTGATCATCTTCACCGTTGCTTTGGGCGGGGTGAAGCCATCGGTGTTGGGCGTGCCTTTCGCAGACTTCATTGCGCCGGGCCTGATTATCATGGGGATGATGCAAAACAGCTTTGCGAACAGCAGCTTTTCGCTGCTCGTCGGCAAGATCCAGGGCACGATTGTCGATTATCTGATGCCGCCGCTGTCTAATCTGGAACTGCTGGTCGCGATGGTCGGCGCGGCAGTGACCCGTGCAATATTGGTCGGGTTTGCAGTATGGCTTGCCATGGCCTTTTGGCCCGGCGTCAATGTCACCCCTGCGCATTATGGGGCGATGATCTGGTTCGGCCTGATGGGTTCGATCCTGCTCGCCCTGATTGGCGTTATCACCTCGATCTGGGCTGAAAAGTTTGACCATGCGGCGGCCATCGCCAATTTCGTTGTTGCGCCTGCAGCCTTGCTTTCGGGTACATTCTATTCGGTCGACAAATTGTCCCCCGTTTTCAACGCAATCAGCCATGCCAACCCGTTCTTCTATGCGATCTCCGGTTTCCGCTATGGCTTTATCGGAACGGCGGACAGCCCGGTGCTGTTCGGCGGGCTGCTGCTGCTCGGTATCAACCTGGCGCTCGGCGTGATCGCTTACGCGCTGCTCCGTTCGGGCTGGAAATTGCGCAGCTAATCAGCTTGCCGGCGTCCAGGTTTGGGTCTGGCAGATAGGGCCGATACAGCCTTTGACGACGAGGTTGCCCGACTTGCCCTTGTACACGACCGAACGGAAGGTCTTGCCCCGCCGCGGGTCGTAGATGCTCCCCTTCCATTCATTGCCCGCTGCCTTGAATCCGCTGAGCAGGTTGATGCCGAGCAGCGGGCGACTGCGCAGCGCCGGGTTTGAATTGTTCACATCCTTTTGCGCGTTTCCACCGGGCGGCGGGTTCAGGAATTTGGCAAGCTTGCCGCAAATACTGTCGCCGCAGGCATAGATTTCAACGACGCCATCCTTGTCTTGCGTAACCCATCGGCCTGTAATCGGCGCGGCTGCCTGAACCGGGGTTGCGATTGCCAAAAGGGCGATAATGGAAAGGCTGGTCTTCCGCATAAGGTCATTTCTCCTCTCTCATCGGTCATACCAATCAGACTGTGTGGCGCAATGCTTTTGCCTTTGGTCGCGGGCATGCTAACCGGCAGGTATGAGCGAAATTATCCTGTTCGACTATTGGCGATCCTCTGCCAGCTACCGCGTCCGCATTGCGCTGAACCTCAAAGGTGTCGCCTACACCTCGGTACCGACCGACCTGCTCGACGCATCGCACAAGAAACCCGAATATGTCGCGCGGAACCCGCAGGGATTCGTGCCCATGTTGTCTATCGACGGGCATGATCTGACTCAGAGCCTTGCAATTATCGATTATCTGGATGCGCGATATCCCGATCCGCCATTGGTTTCACCCGAACCGGCCATCCGATCGAAAACGCTGGCGCAGGCGCTGTTGATCGCGGCGGATATCCATCCACTCAACAATCTGCGTGTGTTGAATTATCTCGATTCTGCTTTTGCAGCATCGAGACAGGCAAAATCTGATTGGTATCAACACTGGATCATTGAAGGGTTCACTGCGCTAGAAGCCATGGCCCCCGAAGACGGCCTTTTCGGCAGCGACCTGCCCAATCTGGCAGACATCTGTCTCGTTCCGCAAATGGCCAATGCCCGACGTTTTGACACGCCGATGGAGGCTTTCCCGAAACTGGTGCGGATCGATGCCGCGCTGCGCGCTATAGAGGCCTTCGCCAAGGCCGCGCCGGAGGCGGTGAAGCCGGAATGAAAGGTGCACTGATAGCTCTACCGCTCGCCTTTGCGGGCATGGCCTCACCTGCTTGGGCGCAGGTCAACAAGTCGGAGTATAAGGATTGTCCATCGGCAACCGATGGAGAGACCCTCGAATTCTGCACGATTTCGGTGGTTGGAAACCTGCCGACGTCGATCGGTGAGCGCACCGAAGATGTTGATGACGTCCCCTTGACTGCAGCAAGGCTCGAATCCGCATTGCAACAGGTTCCCAGCCTCCAGCAATTCCGCCGCTCTGATGCGCGCAGCGCAAACCCGACCAGCCAGGGCATCACCTTGCGCGGTCTGGGCGGCAACGCTTCCTCCCGTGCGCTGCTATTTCTCGACGATGTGCCGCAGGCCGATCCGTTCGGCGGCTGGGTAAGCTGGCCGGGCTATGATGCGTTGAACCTTGCCAGTGCGCGCGTGCGCAAAGGCGGCGGGCAAGCGAGTGCAGGGCCCGGGGCGCTCGCTGGCGTGATCGAGCTTGATAGCATACAGTATCGTGATGCCGCCGCTCTGGCGCTGGCCTATGGCAGCCGAAACAGCATCGAAGGCAAAGCAAACTACGCGACAAGACTCGGAGGTGGATCGGTCATAGCTGCGGCGAGCTATGCCCGCGGCGATGGCTTCATCCCGATCATTGCCGGTCAACGTGGGTCGGTCGATCGGCGGGCGCCTTACGAACAGGCGGGCATTTCACTGCGCGGTGTAGCTCCATTGAATGCCTCCACAGAATTGCAGGCCAATGTGCGTGCCTTCACCGATACGCGTGATCGCGGCGTCGATTTCAGCGATAATGCCAATAGCGGTGTTGATGCCAGTTTGCGGCTGGTCGACCGCATCGGTGACTGGCAATGGTCGGCAACGGGCTATGTCCAGATCCGCGAATTCTCATCCGAATTCGGAGCGGTCGCGGTCAACCGTAACAGCGTCACGCAAACGCTCGATCAGTTTGCGACGCCATCGACCGGACTTGGTGCACGTTTTGAGCTGCGCCCGCCAGTGGGCGAACAGGTGGAATTGCGTCTGGGTGGCGAATGGCGGCGAACCGATGGGGAGACCCGCGAATTTTTCACATATGTCGCTGGTGCGCCGACGCGTTTTCGCACTGCGGGTGGGCAGACCGACAGCTATGGCGGCTTTGCTGAGTTGAGCTACCAGCCAGTGGAAGCGTTGACGCTCTCTGCCGGTGGTCGGCTCGATCGCTGGACGATTACGGATGGCTTCAGGCGCGAGGTCAATATCGGCGGTACCGTCCGCTCGGACGATCGTTTTGCTGACCGCAGCGGCACCGAATGGACAGGCCGCGCCGGTTTGGGCTGGGAATTTGCAGACGGATTTTCATTACGTGGTGCAGCCTATCGCGCATGGCGTTTGCCGACGCTCAACGAACTTTACCGGCCGTTCCGCGTTGGTGCCGATGCGACGGCCGCAAACGAAAACCTGCGCCCTGAAAGGGTCGAAGGTTTCGATGCCGGGCTAGCTTATGACAACGGGACACTCAACCTAGGTGTCACGATGTTCCGCAACCGCCTGAACGGAGCGATCGCCAATGTCACGCTGGGGCAGGGGCCGGGCAATTTTGCTGGCGTCGGCTTTGTCGCGGCAGGCGGCACCTATCGCCAGCGGCAAAATCTTGATGCGATTGTTTCCAAGGGCGTCGAAGTGGATGCGGGCATTGACCTGACCGACGCGGTGTCGCTGACAGCTGGCTATGCCTTCGTCGATGCCGAGGTGCGCGGTTCGGGTGTTTCGGCGCCGCTGAATGGATTGCGTCCGGCACAAGTGCCGCGCCGTTTCGGCAATGCGACCTTGGCCTATGAACGGCAGTCGATCTCTGCCTCCGCCACATTGCGCTATATCGGCGCGCAGTTTGAGGATGATGCCAACATCCGCACGCTGGCCGATGCATGGACGCTCGATTTTGATTTAGGCTTCGAGATCATGCGCGGTTTGCGCCTGCAATTGCGCGGCGAAAACCTGTTCGATGCGCGGGTAGAAGCCGCCATTTCGGGCAGCGGTGTGATCGAACGCGCCAACCCGCGTACCCTTTGGCTTGGCGCAAGCTGGAAATTTGATTAGCAGACCGCGCATGACCCGTTCGAAACTCACCCTTGGCGAATTCCTGCCTTACCAGCTTTCGATCACCTCGAACGCGGTGAGCGACTTGATTGCGCGCAGCTATCGCGGGCGGTTCGGGCTCAAAATTCCCGAATGGCGGGTCATGGCGGTTCTCGGCGAAAAGGGGAGTGCGACCCAGCGGGAGCTGGTCGCTGCGACGCAGATGGACAAGGTGACGGTCAACCGCGCTTCCAAGGCATTGGACGAACGCGGGCTCATCGGCCGCGCCCCCAACGAAACCGATGGACGCTCGCACCACCTCGCGCTGACGACGGTGGGCAAGGAATTGTACGACCAGATCGTCCCGCTCGCGCTGTCGGTCGAGTCCGAGATCGAGGGCATATTGGGCAATGAAGAGGCAGCGCAGCTTGCAGCCTTGCTTGCCAAGCTGCGTGAACGGGTGCGCGAAATGGAGCGCAAGGCGGACTAGGCCCGCAGGGATGCGCGCTTGCGCAAACTGGTTTCAATTGATACTATATCGCAGATTCGGAATCCCCGAACATGGCTCTATTGTCTTTGGATGAACCTTCATGCCCGACCTGTTTGAAAATCCCCTTGGCCTCGATGGTTTCGAATTTGTCGAATTCTGCGCCCCGCAGAAAGGCATCCTTGAACCCGTCTTCGAAAGCATGGGCTTCACCCGCGTCGCCCAGCATCGTTCTAAGGATGTCCATCTGTGGAGGCAGGGCGAAATCAACCTGATCGCCAATTATGAACCACGCAGCCCTGCTGCCTATTTTGCCGCCGAACATGGCCCTTCGGCATGTGGCATGGCCTTCCGCGTCAAGGATGCCGCCAAGGCATATAAGGAGGCAATCGAGCGCGGGGCGGAGCCTGTTGAAAGCAAGACCGGCGTGATGGAACTGCGTATCCCCGCAATCAAGGGCATTGGCGGTGCGTTCATCTACCTTGTTGACCGCTACGCAACGCTTGAAAATCCTGATGCGCTGTCAATCTACGATATCGATTTCGTCTATCTGCCCGGGGCCGAGCATTTCCCGGTCGGCGCTGGCTTCAAGTCGATCGATCACCTGACGCACAATGTCTATGGCGGCCGCATGGCGCATTGGGCGTCCTGGTATGAGCGTATATTCAACTTCCGCGAGATCCGCTATTTCGACATCAAGGGCGAATATACCGGCCTGACTTCCAAGGCGATGACCGCGCCCGATGGCAAGATCCGCATCCCTCTGAACGAAGAAGGCAAGGCCGGTGGAGGCCAGATTGAGGAGTATCTGCGCGCCTATAATGGCGAGGGTATCCAGCATATTGCGCTGATCTGTGACGATCTGCTCGCCTGCTGGGACAATCTCAAGAAACTCGGCGTCACCTTCATGACGCCGCCGCCCGATACCTATTATGCGATGCTCGATGATCGGCTTCCCGGCCATGGCGAACCGGTTGATGCTTTGAAGGCGCGCGGAATTTTGCTCGACGGCACCACGGAAGGCGGCACGCCGCGCCTGCTGCTGCAGATTTTCGCACAGCCCGAAATCGGCCCGGTTTTCTTCGAATTCATCCAGCGCCGCGGCGATGAAGGCTTTGGCGAGGGCAATTTCAAGGCGCTGTTCGAAAGCATCGAGCGTGACCAGATCGAACGCGGCGTGCTGGAGGTGGCCGAATGAGCGTTCCCTTCAAGACCGACCGCATCCACCACGTCGCCTATCGCTGCAAGGACGCGAAGGAGACCGTTGAATGGTATGCCCGCGTTTTGGGCTTCACCTACACCACGGCCTTTGCCGAGGATCATGTACCGTCAACCGGCGAATATGATCCCTATATGCACATCTTCCTCGATTGCGGCGGTGGCAATGTGCTGGCGTTCTTTGAACTGCCCAACCAGCCCGAAATGGGCCGCGATGAAAAGACCCCGGCTTGGGTGCAGCACCTTGCCTTCAAGGTTGCTGATTTCGATACGCTGAAGGCGGCAAAGGCGCATATTGAGTCACTGGGTATCGACGTGATCGGCCCGACTTTCCACGGAATTTTCCGCTCGATCTATTTCTTCGATCCCAACGGCCATCGGCTGGAGCTCGCCTGCGATATCGGCACCGAAGAACAATATGCCGAATTGAAGCGTGTAGCGCCGCTGATGCTCGATGATTGGAGCAAAACCAAGACTGCGCCCCGCCACGCCGAATGGTTGCACAAGGAACCGATCGAAGCGTCCGAATAACCGTGCGGTCAGGTAGTTTCGTTGGCAGCGCGCCCGACCTTGGGCGTTTCAGTCTTGGGTACGCGCGCCTCAAGTGCGTTGAGCCAGGTTCGGGCATTGTCCCCGATGAATATCTGCGGATCGGACGGCACCAGACCGCGCCCCGCCTCCCACAGCAGGATCAGCGATCGCGCCTCGTCATTGGCCTGCTCGAGGCTTTGCGGCTTGCGCAACGCGGTGTTGATCAGGGCATCGCCGAAAAAGGTCCAATCATTGCCAGGGTTGCAGCCGAACGATGTCCGCTGCGACGAGGCGGCGGTTATGATAACCGATTGATCACTGTTGAGCACGGGTACGAAAACACCCGAAAAACAGGCCGAAAGGATGATCAACCGACGCTGGATACCCAGATCATCAAGCAAGGCTGCCAGTCGCTTGGGGGCAATCATGCCCATGGCTTTGTCCCCGTCACGATAGACGAGCCCCAGTCGCGGGTCGCCATGAGTGGTCGCAAACAGGACGAGGACATCCTCTTTGACATTCATCTTCGCAGCGACCGCCGCCAGAGCGGTGGCAAGGTTGGGCGGCGATCCTTGCGGCGTACCCATGCCTTCATTGCCGGCCCCTGCGGCAAGGAAAAGCGAGCGGCCTGTGGCACCATAGCGCCGGGTCAGCACCTTCAGCGCTTCGCCCGCTTCGCGCCCGAAAACAGGATCGGAATCAAGCCCGATCGAAACCACATAAGCATCGATGGTGCCAGGGCGCTGCGGTTGCAAGGCGGCAAGCGCCGAGGACAATCGCCGGTGCTGCGCATAATGCCAAGCGGCACTGCGCCCTTGCTCCATAGACCAGCCATTTTCCGCCGCCTCGCGGTTGTTGAAGCCAACCTGGCTGGTCGACGGACCGGCCATGGCAGTCGCAACAAGAAGTGCGGCGGCAAGCGTTTTCCATCGCATAGCCACTGTCTCCCCAATTCCCATAATCTAGGCAGGATAATGCGATTGCTGCAAGCCCGTATTCCCGCCATGATGCACCACCACAACAGGATGCCCCTATGAAACTTGCCTCACTGAAATCCGGACGCGACGGAAAGCTCGTTGTCGTCTCGAACGACCTCGCCTGGTTTGCTGATGCCAGCCATATTTGTGCCACCCTGCAGGCAGCGCTCGATAATTGGTTTCGTATTGCACCGCGGTTGGAAGCGTTGGCTACCGATCTCGAGCATGATGTAATCCCCAAGGAACGCTTTCACGAACATGATGCTGCATCGCCGCTGCCGCGTGCGTATCAATGGGCAGATGGCTCGGCCTATGTGAACCATGTCGCACTGGTCCGGCAGGCGCGCGGGGCCGAGATGCCAGAGAGTTTCTGGCACGATCCGCTGATGTACCAGGGCGGCTCCGACGGATTCCTTGGGCCGCGCGACGATATTCCGCTCGGCGATGTCGCATGGGGATGCGACATGGAGGCAGAAGTCGTTGTCGTCACCGGTGATGTACCGATGGGTGTCAGCGCCGACGAAGCGCGCGAGTTTATCCGGCTCGTCGGTTTGACCAACGATGTCTCGCTGCGCGGCCTCATTCCGGATGAGCTTGCGAAAGGCTTTGGTTTCTTCCAATCGAAACCCGCCAGTGCCTTTTCGCCGGTGTTTGTGACGCCAGAGGCGCTGGGTGCGCGTTGGGATGGCGGCAAGCTGCACGGTGCGCTGTGCGTCGATTTGAATGGCAAACCGTTAGGACGCGCAGACGCTGGCGTCGACATGACCTTCGATTTCGGCCAACTGATCGCCCATGCCGCGAAAACGCGCAGCCTTGTTGCGGGTACGATCATCGGATCAGGCACTGTTTCCAATCGGGATGCCGATGGCGGCCCGGGCAAGCCGATAGGCGAGGGCGGTCTGGGCTATAGCTGCCTTGCCGAAGTACGCACGATCGAGACGATCCAGAAGGGCAAGCCCGAAACCCCCTTCATGCAGCCCGGCGATACGGTGCGGATCTGGATGGAAGATGAAAAGCACCATCCGATTTTCGGGGTGATCGAGCAGCAGGTGGTTGCAGCCTGAAACGAAAAAGGCGGGAAGCAATTCCCGCCTTTTCCTTTTTGAGATTTCGGATCGATCAGCGCTTCGAGAATGCGTCGCCGATCGAGCATGCTGCCGGGCCAAGGATCACGATGAACAGCGTCGGCAGGATGAAAAGGATCAGCGGCACCGTCATGATCGCAGGCAGGCGCGCGGCCTTTTCTTCTGCGCGCATCATGCGCTCGTTACGGAATTCGGCAGACAGCACGCGTAAGGCTGATGCCAGCGGCGTACCATATTTTTCGGTCTGGATCATCGTGGTGACAACGCCCTTTACCGAGTCGAGATCGACGCGATAGGCGAGGTTTTCGAAAGCCATGCGGCGTTCGGTCAAAAAGCCGAGTTCGATTGCGGTCAACGCGAATTCGTCACCCAGTTCGGGGAAGCCGCGACCCAGTTCCTTGGCAACGCGGTTGAAAGCTGCGTCGACTGTCAGGCCGGCCTCAGCGCAAATCACCAGAAGGTCGAGTGCGTCCGGCAAGCCCTTGCGGATAGCATCGGTGCGCTTCTGGATCAGGTTGCCCAGATAAATGTCGGCGGCCTTGTATCCGAATATGGTGATTGCCGCGAACGCGCCGAACTTCTTGAACGCAGTCCAGTCAGCCAAGCCGCCTAAGCCATAGATCCACATGCCAGCGGCGCCACCAAGGACGATAGGGCCAACAAGGCGGCTGAAAATGACTGCAACAGCCAGTTCCTTGCGGCGGATACCAGCTTGGGCCAGCTTTTGCTGGGCAACCTTGATCTGGTCATCCTGCAAAACCTTCAGCGACGACAGGAATTGACGCATCCGGTCGGTGGTTTCGGTGTTGCGCACAAGCTTTGCGCGCTTCTTGGCCGTCGATGCCGAGATACCAGCCTTCAGCTGCTCACGGCGTTCGTTCAATGCCTTGACGCGCTTGGCCATCGGATCACGGACGGTAACCGCGGCATAGATGGCAAGGATTACCGCAAAGCTGGCAATCGCGGTCAGCAAGGTGGCGACCCAGAGTACGTCGACACCCATCAGTTCCGGGCCGGGTTGTGTACTGTTCATTCTATTGTACCCCCGCGCTCAGATTTCAAAGCTGACCATTTTGGCCATGATGCCGACACCAATCGCCATCCAGACCATGCCGACCAGGCCGGCGACCATCAGGCGCTGTTCGTAGAAGAAGCCTGCCAGATATTCGGGGTTCACCGACCAGACGAGGCCAAAGACCACGAACGGCAGCGAGCCGACGATATAGGCCGAAGCCTTCGATTCCGACGACATGGCGCGGATCTTCAGCTTCATCTGTGCGCGCTTGCGCAGCACATCTGCCAGGTTCGACAGCGTTTCGGCGAGGTTACCACCGGTCTCGCGCTGGATTGCCAGCGTGATTACAAAAAACTGGAACTCCGGCGTGCCGAGGCGCTCGGCAGTTTCCTGCAGTGCGTCTTCCATGGTCTTGCCGATCTTGATCTTTTCGGTGACCATCTTGAATTCTTCGCCGACAGGGCCGGGAATTTCGCGTGCGACGACGGTCAGCGTCTCGCCAACGGGAAGACCCGATTTCAAGCCGCGGACGAGAAGCTCGATGGCTTCAGGAAATTTGGTCGTGAAATCGTTGATACGCTTCTTGATCAGGAAACTGACCGCAAAGTGCGGCACCGCAAGCGCCAGAAACAGCGCCAGGCCGAATGCCAGCATCACGGGTGCGCCGCGGATCGAGAGAATACCGAGCGCAACGACGAAAATACCGCCAGTGGTATAGAGATACTGGTTCAGCGCCCATTTCTTGCCGGTCTGCTGCAGGCGCAGGCGGAGGCGATCAATCGGGCTCATCTTTGAGCCTTCGGTGAAGGTGATCGGGCGGCGCGCAGCAACGGCCTTGCGCATTTGCTGCTCAAGCTTGGCATCAACCGAGTCGGAGTGCCGAATTTTCACTGCACTCAAACGCCGGGATGCAGCCTTGCCCGTTGCCGGTCCGGCAAAGACATAGACCACCATTCCCAAGGATAACAGGAGGCCGGCAAGGAGTATCAGATTGTTCATCGCTTATTGCCCCCGTCTAACCGGCCTTCGAACATCGAAGGCCGATCATGACGATTGAGTGTTATTTTTTTGCCAACAGCGATTTGAAACCGCCGAGCATGGACTTTTTCGAGGCCGATTTGACTTCCTCTTCCACCGGTTCCGGGGTTCCGGTTGACTTGATCATTTCGGCGAGCGTTACGATGCCGCTGGCAACCTTGCTCGATCGCACTGAATCCACGACCGGCTTGCCGAGCTTCGCAGCCTGGGCGGTAGCCTTTGAATCGAACGGAATGACGAGGTCGATCTTGCGTTCGATCGAGCTTTCGAAATCCTTGCGCGAAATTTCGACGCCACCGGCCTGGACCTTGTTCGCCACGACCAGAGTCTGGCACGACGGTGCATTGGTCTTCAGCCATGCCAGCAGGCGGATTGCATCGCGGGCCGAAGCCAGCGTCAGCTCGCACACCACCACAGCGACGTTCACGTCGTGGAGGAGGTGCGGATAGGCGATCAGCATGTTGCGCGGCAGGTCGACAATCGTATTTTCGAATGCCGCGCGGAATTCTTCCTGCAATTGGAAGAAGGCCGAGCCGTCGGTCATGATCGGGTTGCTGATGGCAGCCTCGGCCGACAGGATCGAAAGCTTGTCATTCGCCTTGATCATCGCGCGTTCAATGAACAGCCCGTCGATGCGGCTGGGATTGTCGATCGCGTCGGTCAAGCCACGACCCGGTTCCAGATCGAGCGCAAGCGCGCCGGTTCCGAAATGGATATCGAGATCGAGCAGGCCTGTCAGATGATCCATGCGTTCGGACAGCAGCCACGCAAGCGAGGTTGCAATCGTCGACGCACCAACACCGCCGCGCGTGCCGATGACTGCGGTCGAAAGATGCGTATGCTCCTTCGCGCTGTCATCATGCTTGGGCGCGTTGAGCACCATCTGCGCGTGCGTCACCGCATCGCGCAGCGCATCGGGGCTGACCGGCTTCAGCAGGTAATCCTGCAGGCCCGACATCATCAGGTCGCGATAAAGGCGGACATCGTTGACCTGGCCCATGGCGATAACCACGGTGCCGGGTTCGCACACCTCGGCAAGGCCGTTTATGTCGGCAATCGGATCGCCCGATTCCGACAGGTCAACCAGCAGGATCTGCGGGCTTGCCGAAACCGAAAGCGATTGGATTGCGTTGCGCAGACCGCCCTTGAAAGCCTTTTCCTGCGGCCAACCCATATCGTCGCAAACGGTGCGAACGACATCGAGGGTCAGGTCATCGCAGACATAGGCCATGAACGGGTCACGCGACCCAATAGAGGCAGATTTCCATGGAGCGTTCATTATTTGGTGCCTCCAACTTTCTTGCGGGTGCCACCACGGCTGTTTTCAGGCGTGGATTCGCGGCCGCGAACCAGATCTTCCGGATCAGCGACCATCGCAGCGAGGTTGCTGTTGACTGCGCAGCCATAATTCGGGTGATTGGCCGAATTGAAGTTGCCTTCGGTCGTCTTGCTCCAATTCGGGCAGTTGGGAACACTGGCGGTTGAACGGGTAACAACCACGCGGGCGGTGCCCGGGGCCACATTGCCGGAGGTGACCGGCGCCGTTTCGCTTACCAGCATGCCATATTTCGCGGCCAAATCGGCCACTGCCTGCTTGGTCGCGGCGTCGGCATAGCCATCGCCGAAGTCAACTGCGATGCGATCGCCAAAGCCCAGCTTCATCGCCTCGAACCATTGCGTGATGCGATCCTGTTCGAACGAAGACAAACCGCTGCCGCTATCGACATTGACGTCGAGGGCATAGTTGCTCCGCTGCACAACGGGCTGGTTGGTCGAATAGAGCGAGGTGTTCTCACCGATTGCGCCGCAGCCGGCGAGCGTGAAGGCCAAAGTTGCCGTCAAAAGGATTTTTGCGCGCATGTTCTTGCTCCTCACATCACTCAGTTAAAGCTGAAGCCTGGTGCCGACGAAGCGTCACCCGATTTCGATTTGTTTGCCTGTTTCGGGCTGATGGCCGGTGCAGCTTCGCTGACGGTGCCGAATTCCGGGCCCTTCACATTGTCGGTGGCAACGGTCGGGACCGGTCGATCGGTCGGGCCGTTGGTGTTCGACGCGGTCTTGTTGAGCAGGATGCGCTCCAGATCGGTCGGCGTGTTATAGCCATCGGTCGGCAGCTTGATTTCCGATTCCGAAACCGGCTTCACCAGATAGGGCGTCACGACGATGACCAGCTCGGTCTCGTTGCGTTTCCAGCCATTGGACTTGAACAGCGCGCCCAGTACGGGAACGTCGCCAAGGCCCGGATATTTGTCGATCGAGGTGTTGGCCGAGTTCGACAGCAAACCTGCGATCATGAAGCTCTGGCCAGAGCCGAGTTCCACAGTCGTTTCCGCCATGCGGGTGGTGATGGCCGGGATTTCCGTGCCAGCGATACGCACAGCGCCTTGCGACGAGATGTCCGAAACTTCCGGGCGGACGCGAAGCAGGATGCGACCGTCGGCTTGCACTGTCGGCGTGTAACGCAGGCTGACACCGAAATCGCGGAACTGCACCGAGGTCGAACCGAAATTGTCGGCAACCGGGATCGGGAACTGGCCACCAGCCAGGAATTCTGCAGTTTCACCCGAAATCGTCGTCAGGTTGGGCTGTGCCAGGGTCGTCGAAAGACCGGCGCGCTCTGCAATGTCAAACGCTGCCGCAATATCGATGCCGAATAAGCGACCGGCGAGGTTCAGCGCATTGCTGCCCACCGGATTGTTGAAGGTGAACTGCGTTCCCCCAGTGATGAACCGGCCAGTGGCTGGATCGAAGGGCAGCGAAATCGAACCTGCCGGCAGACCGTAAAGCGACGAGGCATCAAGGCGCGGAAGGCCCGATGTGTTGATATCGCCAATGGTGCCGACATTGCGACCGCGACCGATGCCGAACACCAGGCCATTGCCGTCATTGTCACGCGTGGTGAAGTTCGAAGCGATTTCCTTGGCCAGCGAACGGCTGACTTCGGCAATGCGAACCTGCAGGTTGACCTGCATCGGAACGGCGGTCTTCAGGCGGCTGACAACCTTGGTCTGGTCGCCAACAAAAGCCTGCACCAGCGTTTCGGCTTCCTGCACATCTTCAGGCTGCGCAACCGTACCGGTCAGCAGCACGACGCCGTTCATGGTCGCAACCTTGATGTCGGCTTCGGGCATGGCGAGAAGCAGCATCTGGTCGATCGAGTCGAGATTGTTGCCCACGCGCACCGTAGCTGAATAGACCGTGCGGCCGGCAGCATCGGTTGCATAAACCGTGGTTTCACCTTGGCCTTTTGCCAGGATGTAGATTTGGCGCGGGCTGCGCACGTCGACATCGGCAATCTGCGGGTTTGATACGACCACATCGGAAACCGAAGCGCCGAGGTTGATCTGTTCGCCGCGACCAACTGACAGGACGATGACACGTCCGGCCTTTGCACTGGCGGCTTCAGCCTTGGCGGGCGCCGCAACGGCGGGGTTCGTCAGTGAGGCAGCGAAAACAATCGCAGCGGCACCGGATTTCATGAATGTCTTGATGTTCATTGTTATTACCTCCGGTCCACATTGACTTCTTCGACGTTGCCGGCGCGCGAAACGCGGACGACGCTGCCACGACGGACCTGTTCAATCTGCTTTTCGACGCGAACCGCTTCAGCAGCGATCTGGACCGGCGTGATGGCCGGAGGGGTCGAACGCTGGAAGCGCGAGACGTCACCGCCGGTTGCATAGGTGCTCGGGCCAGCGGTCGGCTGCTTCTGGATCGAGGCGAGGATTTTCTCCTCCTCTTCCGGGGAAGCGCCCTTGGGCAGTTTCACATCGCCTGATGCCAACGCCATTTCGAGTTCGGCGGCATTGTCCGCGAGCGAGCGCAGCGAAAGGCTGATGGTGCCGATGGTCTGCGCAACTGCAATCTTTTCGGCGATGCGCGGTGTCACCTCAATGGTGACAAGCTTGTACTTCGACGGGACGGTCTTGCCCTTGGCATCGACGGTGGGCGTAGAACGCTGGTCGGTTGCCAATACGCGCAGGTTGCGGATGATCGTTTCCGAAACCTTGAGGGCTTGTCCGGTGCCCGCGCCATTCACATTCTGCGTCAGGACGAGGTCAACACGGTCGCCCGGGAACACAAAGCCTGCAACGCCGGTCAGTGCCGATACCGGAACCGAGACCGCACGCATGCCAGGGCCAAGTGCCGCTGCAAGGAAACCGCGATCACCAGGGGCAACAAGCGAACCTTGGGTAATCGGCTGGCCTGCCGTGATCGGATTGCGCACAACGGTACCAATCAGCGTCGAAGTCTGGTCAGGCTGTCCGTCCTTGCGGATGAAATAGGCTTCCTCGATCAGCTCGGCAGGCCAGGGCTGATAGCGGATGGCATCCTCCGTAAGGATGGTGCCGACCGGCAACGCACGCGTGGCGACGATGACCTTCGGGCCGGTGGGTACCGGCTTTTGGGCGACGGCCCGTGGTGCGGCGCCTCCGCCTGAGAACATGCTGCGCGCCATGAAGGCGGTGACTGCGGCTATCAACAGCGCACAGACCAGCAATATGACTTTTTTCCTATCCATGACGAACAAGCTCCTGAACGGTCCCCTGAATGAGACAGCTAATCACCTAAAATGGTTAAAAAATTGTTCACCGCTGCACCAAAGGCCGGCGAGTGAAATCGCGACGCCATAGGGTATCCGGACGGGCCCCTCTGCTTTCCGGATCTTGTGAATGGCAAAGAAGATTATGGTTACCAAAGCGCCCAGCAGGCTGGCATTGAAGACGAACTTTACGACCACCAAAGGGGGGAACCAGAGAGCCACGGCAGCGAACAGTTTGACGTCCCCTCCGCCCATCATCCCGAACTGGAAAAACAGCGCAAAGAACAGGAAAGTCGCCAATCCGGCAGCAAGGTAATAGCCGATCTCGGGCCAGCCGAATGTGCCCGTCGCAACCCAGTAAAGCGGTGCGGCCAGGGCGATGGGGCCTGTCACCCAATTGTAAATAAGTCGGTAGCGTATGTCCGAATAGATCGACACCAGCAGGCCGATTGCCAAGCCGCCAAGCAGCGCGTAAGCGAGGAGATACAGGTTCATATTGCACACCTGTTAACCATCAGAGCTTACCAAAAGGTAATCATGGCCGACGCCGAAATGGAAACTAAAGGTCGATCCATTCCTGCAAATGCGGTGGAGGGATTCTGGATTGCCACTGACGGTTGGAAAATCCGGCGCATCGACCTGAGCCCGATTTCAGCCAATGGGAAACCCGCGCAACAGCCGCGCGGCGCGATGCTTTTCCTGCCCGGACGCGGCGATCATTACGAAAAATATCTTGAAATGCTCGACCGCTATTCGCGCGAAGGTTGGGTAGTCACATCGATCGATTGGCGCGGGCAAGGCGGTTCCGGCCGGCTGCTAGACGACGCGCATGTTGGCCATATCGATGATTTTTCGACCTGGATAAACGATCTGAAGGCTTTTTGGGCGCAGTGGAAAGCTGCCACCCCGGGCCCGCATGTGGTGGTAGCCCACAGCATGGGCGGGCATTTGGCAATGCGTGCGCTTGCTGAGAAGGCCATCGATCCGGTTGCAGTTGCATTGTCGGCACCCATGCTGGGTATTCAGACGATGGGGCTGCCCTATTTCATGCACCACGCGGTTGCGCGGCTTATGCGCGGGCTTGGCGATCCTGAGCGGGCGGCCTGGAAAGAGGGCGAAAAGCCCGGCTCCCCGCTCAGTGTCCGCGCAAAGATATTGACCCACGACAGCCGCCGCTATGCCGATGAACTATATTGGTGGGAAGCGCGGCCCGAAGTCCGGCTTGGCCCCCCGAGCTGGCATTGGGTGGAGCGCGCGATCGAATCGACCCGGCAATTGAACGCCCCTGGCACCCTCGAAAAAATCACCACGCCGATCCTGTTGATGGCAACCACTGCCGACAGGCTGGTTGATACGCAGCGCATCGTTCGCGATTCCAAACGTTTGCCGAACAGCGAATTGCTGCTTTTTGGCAATGAAGCAGCGCATGAATTGCTGCGCGAGGCCGACCCGGTCCGTGATATGTGCCTTGATCGGATATCGCGCTTTTTCGAAGAGCGCGCCCCAAAACAATGACGCGTTTCGATGTGGCCATCATCGGCGCCGGTATGGCCGGTGCCAGCCTTGCAGCCGAACTGTCGGGCGAACGATCGGTGTTGCTGCTCGAGGCAGAAGAATTTCCGGGTTACCATTCAACCGGTCGCTCCGCTGCCTTCTGGAGCGAGACCTATGGCGGCCCGGCAATCCAGCCGCTGACCACGGCATCACGGGCATTTCTTGCAACCCCGCCCGACGAGTTTTCTGAAAAGGGCTTCCTGATCCCGCGCGGATCGCTGCACATCGGCACCGCGGAAAGCAAAGGCGAAGCCGCAGCAATGCTCGCCGATTTTGCGGATAGTCCGGTGCGACTGGAAAAGATCGAAGCGGACGAAATCGACCGCCACCTCTCCGGTCGGCGAAGCGGCTGGGACGTTGCCTTGTGGGAGCCGGATTGCTGCGACATCGACGTTGCGGGATTGCATCAGGCCTATTTGCGTGCAGCAAGTACCCATGGCTGCAAGCCGCTGTGCCGCGCGCGGGTGCGAAGCCTTTCCCGTCGCGACGGGTGCTGGCTGATTGAAACCGAGGCTGGGCTGTATGAGGCGACAACCATCGTCAATGCCGCAGGTGCATGGGCTGATACGATCGCGCAAATGGCCGGGGTGCAGCCTCTGGGCATCCAGCCATATCGGCGAACCGTGGTGCAGTTGCAGGTTTCGCCAGCAGCATCGGCCGACCTGCCGTTGGTAGTCGGTCTGGATGGCAGTTTCTATTTCAAGCCCGAAGCGGGTGGCCGCCTGTGGCTTAGCCCGCATGACGAAATCGAAACGCCGCCTTGCGATGCCGCGCCTGAAGAACTGGACGTGGCAATGGCGATTGCCCGATTTGAAGAGGTGGTCGATTGGAAAATCGAACGGTTAGAACGCAAATGGGCCGGTTTGCGCAGCTTTGCGCCTGACCGTAAACCTGTGATCGGGCGCGACGGGGCGGTTGACAGTTTCTTTTGGTTGGCTGGGCAAGGCGGTTTCGGAATTCAGACAGCACCGGCAGTTGCCAAATTGGCGGGCGATTTGTTTCTCGAACGGAAAACCGATCCCGATTTGCCAATCAATCAATATGATCCTAGCCGCTTTGCGTAATTTTACACCGCTTTGCTTGTCTGTTCGCAACGGGCCGCTACTATCGCGATACGCATCAGCGTGAGGAGGTTTTATGGCCCATTATTTCGAGATCAAGCAGAACAAGGCCGGCGAATATGTCGCCTACTTCAAATATAACAGCGAAACCATCTTTTGGACCGAAGGCTATAAGAGCAAGGCATCGGCCAAGAACGCTATCGAATCGATTTTGAAGAACGGCCCCGGCGCGGAAGTGCGCGAGGGCTGATTACCGACCGACCGCTTCGGCGGCATCGCTCGCCAGGCGGTCGGCCCGTTCATTCTCTTCATGGCCATTATGGCCTTTGACCCACACCCATTCGACCTTGTGGCGGGCGACGGCCTCGATCAATTCGTGCCATAGATCGGCGTTGCGCACTGGCTGCTTCGAGGCATTTTTCCAGCCGTTGCGCTTCCAGCCTTCGACCCATTTGGTGATGCCGTCGAGCACATATTTGCTGTCGGTATGCAATGTCACGGCGCAGGGTTCGACCAGCAGGTTCAGTGCCCGGATCGCCGCCGTCATTTCCATGCGGTTGTTGGTCGTATCGGGATCATTTCCCGAAATTTCCTTCTCATGCTTGCCATAGCGCACGACCGCGCCCCAGCCGCCCGGGCCGGGATTGCCCTTGCACGCGCCATCGGTGAAGATTTCGACCTTCTTCATTGCTCGGCACCGAATAATGATGCGGCATCGGCGCTGCGATAAAATTCCAGCCGCCGGTGGAATGCCAGCGGGTCCTTGCGCGTCACCAGTGCGCCTGCGGGCGTGTTGATCCAGTCATAAAGCCGGGTGAGCAGGAAGCGTAACGAAGCGCCGCGGGCGAGCAGCGCAAAGGCCTGCTTTTCCGCATCGCTCAACTGGATGACTTCGCCATAACCTTGCAACAGCGCATGGCCGGTATCGGCGAGATAGCTTTTGCCGTCATTGCTGAAACTCCAGGCGGCATGGGTCACCGCAAGGTCGAACGCGCGAAAATCGGTGCAGGCGAAATAGAAATCGATAAGCCCGCCAACCGCATCGCCGCGGAACAAGACATTGTCGGGGAAAAGATCGGTATGCACGGCATGTTTCGGCAGGTCGCTTGGCCAGTTTGCCCCCAGCCAATCACATTCACGCGCAATATCGTCGGCGAGCCCGGGCAGCAGGCTTTCGGCGGCTGCACGGTCACAGCGCTCGAACAAGGGCTTCCAGCTTTCCTGCCCCAGCGGGTTGGGCTTGGCTTCGCTGAAACCTGCAACCGCCTTGTGCATCTGCGCCATGCTCTTGCCCACCGCTGCCGCCTGGATCGGGGTCGGTTCGGATACCGAGATACCGGGCAGGAACTCGATCAGGCAGGCTTTTTTGCCGAGCAGGTCTTGCAGCCAGTTACCCTGCCGATCATCAATGAAACGCGGCACCGGGCATCCGGCATTGTGCAGATGTGCGAGGAGGTTGTGGAAATAGGGAAGATCCGCCGGATCGACCCGGCTTTCATACAAGGTCAGGATGAAGCGCGCGCGATCGGTTTCGAGCAGGTAATTGCTGTTCTCCACGCCTTCAGCGATGCCTTTGAGCGAAACCAGCCGGCCGACATCGTACAGCGCCAACAGCCGCTCTGCGGCCTCAGCACTCACCTGCGTGTAAACAGCCATCAGACCGGATCGGCGGCGGCCACCAGGCCCCGGGGCAGCTTGAACGTGATGCTTTCCTCTGCCGTCACCACCTGTTCCTCGCTCACATCGAAACGCGTGGCGAGGTGCGTGATGAACTGGCGGACGAGCACTTCGGGCGCCGAAGCGCCTGCGGTGATGCCCAATGTCTTAACGCCATCAAGCCAGGCAAAATCGATATCTTCGGCACGCTGAACAAGCCGGGATATGGTGCCCGCGCGCTCGGCGACTTCGACGAGGCGGAGCGAATTGGAGCTGTTGGGCGCACCAATGACGAACAGCATGTCGCAGCTTCCGGCAATCGCCTTGACCGCTGCCTGCCGGTTAGACGTGGCGTAACAGATATCCTCACCTTTCGGGCCCACAATGCCCGGAAAACGGCGCTGCAGCGCTGCGACGATATCCGCCGTATCATCGACCGACAGCGTAGTTTGCGTCAGGAAAGCAAGATTGCTGCTATCGGGCACCTGCAGATTTTCGGCATCCTCGACGGTTTCCACCAGCGTCATCGCGCCCTGAGGCACCTGGCCAAATGTACCGATCACTTCGGGGTGGCCACGATGGCCGACAAAGATGATGTGGCGGCCGGCCTCTACCTGTCGTTCGGCCTGGCGATGCACCTTGGAAACCAGTGGGCAGGTGGCGTCGAAATAGGATAGTCCGCGATTTTCGGCATCCGCCGGAACCGACTTGGGCACGCCATGCGCTGAAAAGACGACATGGGCACCAGCAGGCACCTCGTCCAGTTCGTCGACGAAAATGGCGCCCTTGGCTTTCAGGCTGTCGACCACGAATTTGTTGTGCACGATTTCGTGGCGGACATAGACGGGCGAACCAAAGCGATCGAGCGCCTGCTCGACAATCTGGATGGCACGATCGACCCCTGCACAAAAGCCGCGAGGCGCGGCCAGCATGATCTTCAACGGCGGTTTGGGAGAGTTTTGTTCAGTCATCGGCAATGTCATTTAGATAGTGTCGCGCCGCTGGCCAAGGACTTTCCCTTGTTGCACAGTTGGGGAAGCGCCGATAAAGACCCTGCAAGGTCGATAGGCCAAAGTAATTCGAAGGGAAAATGCCCATGAAATCTGTCCGTTTCGCTTTGCCGCTCGCTGCGCTCACGCTCGCAGGATGTGCAGGCGATGGCGATCTGGATGTGTCATCGGGCGTTGGTTTCACGGCGACCCGTACGGGTTGCCCCACCGTTGCCGTTGCCGAAGGTACAGGTGACATAACCCTGTTCAGCCCCGGGGCCGGCCAGACGTCGGATTCGGTGGACGTCGTTGCGACGATCACCAAATTGCGCGCATCGTGCAACAGCGAAGGCGCGAAAATCTATTCGCAGGCCGATTTCGAGGTGCAGGCACGGCGTAGCAATGCCAGCGGTGCGCGTTCGGTGACCTTGCCTTATTATTCGACCGTGGTGCAGGGCGGCACTGCCGTTGTTGCAAAGCGCATCGGGCAGGTGACGCTCAATTTCGCGGATGGCCAAAACCGCGCCAGCGCCCCGGCCAAGGCCGCAGGTTATATCGATCCGGCTGCGGCTGCACTGCCAGCCGAAATCGTTGAAAAAATCACGCGCAAGCGCCGCCCGGGCGATGCCGATGCCGCGCTCGATCCGATGGCGGACCCAGAAGTTCGCGCCGCGATCCAGCGCGCCAGCTTCGAATTGCTTGTGGGCTTCCAGCTTACCGAGGACCAGCTCCGATATAATGTGACCCGATAAGGTCCAGCCCGTGGGGCTGACCGGCCCCTTTTTCTTTTCCGGCATATGGATTAGGGGGCAGCGAAACTGCGCCGACGAACCTATTTGCAGGAAAAGATAATAGTGACCCTCTTTGTCCAATTCGCCGCTCATGTGAACGCCGCGCTCGACGCGCTTGAAACGGCGGGAACGCTCCCCGCCGGGCTCGACCGCAAGGCTGTGACTGTCGAGCCGCCCCGCGATGCCGCACATGGTGACCTTGCCACCAACGCCGCGATGGTGCTGGCAAAGCCCGCTGGCAGCAATCCACGCGCGTTGGCAGAGGCGATTGCGGCTGAACTCGCCAAAGTCAGCGGCATAACTGCGGTGGACATTGCCGGGCCGGGTTTCCTCAACCTCAAACTCGACCCGTCAATCTGGATTGAAGAGCTGCGCACCATTGCCACGAAAGGCGATGATTATGGCCGCTCCAGCCTGGGTGAGGGCAAGACCGTCAATGTCGAATATGTTTCGGCGAACCCCACGGGGCCGATGCATATGGGCCATTGCCGCGGTGCAGTTGTCGGCGATGCGCTGGCCAATTTGCTGCAATTTGCCGGCTATAAGGTAACGCGCGAATATTATGTCAACGATGCGGGCGGACAGGTCGACGTGCTCGCACGTTCGGCGCATCTGCGGTATCGCGAAGCGTTGGGCGAGGATGTGGGCGAAATCCCCGAGGGACTCTATCCCGGTGATTATCTCGTGCCCGTTGGCCAGAAACTTGCGGCTGAACATGGCAACAAATTTGTCGGTGCGCCGGAAAGCGAATGGCTGGTGCTTTTCCGCGAGACCGCGGTTGCGATGATGATGGAGATGATCCGGTCCGATCTCGCGCTGCTCGGCATCCACCACGACATCTTCGCTTCGGAAGCCGAAGTGCAACGAGCCAAGAAACCCGAAGCCGCCGAAGCCTTCCTGCGCGAGCGAGGCCTTGTTTATGATGGTGAACTTGAGCCGCCCAAAGGCGAACCCGACCCCGATTGGGAGCCTGTGACGCTGCCGCTGTTCAAATCGACCCAATTTGGCGACGACCAGGATCGACCGATCCGCAAATCGGATGGCAGCTGGACCTATTTCGGTGCCGACATGGCCTATCACTTCCAGAAGGCACAAAATGCCGACTGGCTGATCGATATCTGGGGTGCCGACCATGCCGGTACCGTAAAGCGTATCAAGGCAGCGGTTGCCGCGCTGACCGAAGGCAAGGCCGAGTTCGATGTGAAACTGGTGCAGATGGTGCGCCTGCTGCGCGGTGGCGAGCCGATCAAGATGTCGAAACGCGCAGGCAATTTCGTCACGCTCGCGGATGTCGTGCGCGAAGTGGGCAAGGATGTGGTCCGCTTCACCATGCTGACCCGCAAGGCGGATGCGCAGATGGATTTCGACTTCGCCAAGGTTGTCGAAGCGTCAAAGGACAATCCGGTATTCTACGTCCAATATGCCCATGCTCGCATCTGTTCGACGCTGCGCAAGGCAGAGGCGGAGGAAGGCTTCAAGCCTGGCTCTGACCATTTGCACCTGCTGGGTGCAGAGGAAATGTCGCTGGTGCGCGAAGCGGCAAACCTGCCGCGCGTGGTCGAGGCAGCGGCCAAGGCCGGCGAACCGCATCGCATCGCCTTTTTCCTCGGCGATCTGGCGGCGGCATTCCATGCTTATTGGAACCTGGGTAACGACCAGCCCGACAAGCGCTTCATATTGGCACAATCGCCCGAACTCAGCAGCGCGAGACTTTTCTTGGCAGAAACTTTGGGGCAGGTTATTCGCAACGGTCTGCGTTTGATGGGAGTGGACGCCGCAACGCAGATGTAAGTGGGCAAAAGTGAATCGACTGTGACCAGAGGGATTGAAAGCGATGACCGACAACGATCGCGATGAAGATTTGGGGTTGGACGATGCGGATCGCTTGCCTTGGCTCGAAACCGCCGATGGCTATGAATATGAAGAGACCGCTTCACCGCTGAAGGTTGCCGGTTTGGTTCTCGCTGGCCTCGCGCTGCTCGCGGCGATTGTTGGTGGCATTTACTGGATCCAGCGCAGCCAATCGGGCGGGGCATCGGGCAATGGCGAACTGATTGCCGCGCAGGAAGGCGACTATAAGGTCGCCCCGACCGACCGTGAGGGCAAGAGCTTTGAAGGTGAGGGCGATGCCGCCTTTGCCGCGAGCGAGGGCAAGAAAGTCGAAGTATCGATCGATCCTGCCAAGGCTAAGGCTGCTGCCCAAGCGCCAGCGCCGGCACTTGTCGCAGCCCCGCAGGCGCAGGGTGCAACCCCTGCAGGCGCTGGCTTTGTCCAGCTTGGCGCGTTCAGCGATTCTGCCAAGGCCGATCAGGCATGGGCAGCGATGGGCAAGCGTTTTGGTTTCCTTTCCGGCCTTAACCGCCGCATCGCCGAAGGCGCGGCAGAGGGTGGACGCAAGGTTTATCGACTCCAGGCAGTGGCCGCAAACCCGGCCGCCGCCCAGCAATTGTGCGCCAAGCTGAAGGCTGCTGGCGAGAATTGCATGGTGGTCAAGTAATCGCCGTCAGGCGGATTTGCCTTCATTGGGGGATGAAGGCATTTTCGGCCGTGGAGCGGGGCATCGCTCCACGGCCTATTTTTTGCGGTTTTGCACAGTTTTCACCTTCGGGGCCGAGTGACGCGCTTGTCAGTAGGGCGAAGCTGACCTAGCCTTTTGCCGTGGAAATTCGGAGTTCGGTCCAGTCATGAAACCAGTCATATTCGGGCTGTCCGGCGAAGAACTGACCAGCGACGAACGGGCCCTGTTCGCTGAAGTTGATCCCGTCGGTTACACATTGTTCAGGCGCAACATCCGCGACCGGGAACAATTGCGTGCATTGACGGATTCGCTCCGCTCGCTCCACGGGCGTGACGACGTGCTGATTTTCGTTGATCAGGAAGGCGGCCGGGTGATGCGCATGCAACCCCTGACATGGCCCGCATTTCCGCCCGGCTCGGCTTTTGACGCACTATACGATATTTCCGCGATGACCGCGATTGAGGCTGCGCGGGTCAATGCAGAGGCATTGGGATTGGTGCTCAACGAGGTTGGGATCACGGTCAATTTCCTGCCTGTCCTCGACGTTCGCGTTGCCGACACAACGGCAGCCATTGGTGATCGGGCGATGGGGTTTGATCCGGTGCGTGTTGCCGCGCTTGGCCGTGCGGTGCTCGACGGGCTCCACAAGGGCGGCGTGGCAGGCGTGATCAAGCATATGCCCGGGCATGGCCGCGCTGTCGTCGACAGCCATTTCGAACTGCCCCATGTCCATGCCTCGCGCGAAGAACTTGAAGCGGACATTGCACCGTTTCGCGCGCTCAATGGCGCGACGATGGGGATGACCGCACATCTGGTCTATGATGCGTGGGACAATGAGCGGTGCGCCACCATGTCGCCCACCGTCATCCACGATATCATTCGCGGCGAAATCGGCTTCGATGGCCTGTTGATGAGCGACGATCTCGAAATGAAAGCCCTGAAGGGCGACGTGCCGACCCATGCGGTGGACTGCATTGCAGCCGGCTGCGACGTTGCGCTCAATTGCTGGGGCCGGTTGGACGAGATGGTCGCTATCGCCAACCGGTTACCCGACATTTCCGATGATGCCCGGCGACGGGTTGATGCAGCAAGAGCAGCGCTGCCTTCGGTGGCGTTTGATCAGCAGCGGCTCGACTTCCTGCTTGCCAAGCGCGACGAATTATTGGGATTGGCTGTGCATGTTGCCGATGCAAAGGCTACCAATGCCGAAACAGGCGCGTCATGGGCCTAGACGAAGACCTTGAGTTCGAAGCGGGCGAATCCGCGCCGCCGGAAGTCGCGGACGACAGCGAACGGCTGACCATCGACATTGATGGCTGGGAAGGTCCGCTCGACCTTTTGCTCACGCTTGCCCGCACGCAGAAGGTCGACCTTCGGCAGATTTCAATCCTGCAACTTGTTGAGCAGTATCTGGGTTTCATCGAAAATGCCCGCGCGCTGAAGCTTGAACTGGCGGCCGATTACCTCGTGATGGCAGCCTGGTTGGCATATTTGAAATCGGCGCTGTTGCTGCCGAAAGACCCGGAAATCGATCCGTCGCCTGAAGAATTGGCGCTGCGGCTGCAGCTTCGGCTTGAGCGGTTGAATGCGATGCGTGAAAGCGGCGCGCGGCTGATGGCGCGCGACCGGATCGGGCGCGATATCTTCACGCGCGGCGCCCCTGAAGGATTGCGCGTGGTGCGCACCACCGCATGGGATTGCAACTTCTTCGAACTGATTTCCGCCTATGGCCAGATACAGGCACGCAACGCGCCGGTGATGCATGTGGTCAAGCGGCGCGCGGTGATGACGCTTGAAGAGGCGCTCGACCGCGTTTCCGCCATGCTCGGCCATGCGCTCGATTGGACGCAGTTGGAGGCATTCCTGCCCCCCGATGCCGAACCGGCATTGCGCCGTTCGGCACTGGCATCGAGTTTCCTCGCCATGCTTGAGCTGGCGAAACAGGGGCGGGTGGAGTTGCAGCAGGAAGCGAATTTCGGGCCGTTGATGGTCAAATCGCGGGCAGGGGCAAAGGCATGATGATCGAACATGATCCGGCGGTTAGGGCGGTCGAGGCGACCTTGTTTGCATCCGAAGCCCCGATGACAATCGAGCAGATCCGCGCTTATGTCGGCGAGGAAGTTGATATTCCTGGCGCGCTCGGCAAGTTGGAGGAACATTATCAGGGCCGCGGCATCGAACTCGTCAAGCGCGGCAAGACCTGGCATTTCCAAACTGCTGCCGATCTGGCGCATTTGCTGCGCCGCGAACGCGAGGAAAGCCGCAAATTGAGCCGCGCCGCGGTCGAAACGCTGGCGATCATTGCCTATCACGAACCCGTCAGCCGCGCAGAAATAGAGGCTATTCGCGGCGTGCAGATTTCAAAGGGAACACTCGATGTGCTGATGGAGGCAGGCTGGGTCCGCCCGGCAGGTCGCCGCGAAGTGCCGGGACGGCCTTTGATCTACGCGACGACAGGCGAATTTCTCACGCATTTCGGATTGGCGTCGCGCCGCGACCTGCCCGGTCTATCCGACCTTAAAGCGGCAGGGCTGCTCGATCCGGTCGACCTTGCACTCGAAGGGTTGCAGGGGCCTTCTGCCGTCGAAAGTGGCGATATGCCGGAAGAAGGCGAGAGCGAACTGGAAATTGGCGAGGAAAGCGCTTAAATCCCATAAGCAACAAGGCTGCTGGCGTGCAGCGATTGGGGAAGCCCCCGCACGAGGAGTTTGAAAAATGGGTAGTTTCAGCATCTGGCACTGGCTGGTCGTCGGCATCATCATTCTGCTGCTGTTCGGCAAGGGCCGCTTTTCGGACATGATGGGCGATGTCGCCAAGGGCATCAAAAGCTTCAAAAAGGGCATGGCCGAAGACGATGAGGCAAAGCCCGCACCGCGCATCGACAATGCACAAGGCACCGTTGTTGATGCCGAAAAACAGGCGGACAAGACAAACTGATCCCCTGATCCCGGGCTGAACCCGCATGTTCGATATCGCATCCGGCGAATTGCTTTTGGTCGCGCTGGTCGCCTTGCTGGTGATCGGCCCCAAAGACCTGCCGCGCGTGTTGCGTCATGTCGGCCAATGGGTTGGCAAGGCGCGCCGGATGGCTTCGCATTTCCGCAGCGGTATAGACGAGATGGTGCGCCAGTCCGAACTGGAAGAGCTCGAGAAAAAGTGGGCAGCGGAAAATGAGCGCATCATGCGCGAACATCCGCCGGTGCGCGAATATGATTCGCTGCCGCCGCCAGAGGTCGCTGCGGATCCGGCGGATAACAGCCCGCCCAAGGCCGAGCCGCAGCCATGAAGGATATCGACGACAGCAAGATGCCGTTGCTCGATCATCTGGTCGAGCTGCGCAACCGGCTGCTCTGGTGCGTGGCGGCGCTCGCCATATCCTTTGGCGTGTGCTTTTATTTTGCAGAGCCGATTTATGGCTGGCTGGTCCAGCCGCTCAAAAATGTCGGGCAGGACAAGCTGATTTACACCGATATTTTTGAGGCATTTTTCGTGCAGGTGAAGGTCGGCCTGTTCGCCGCATTGATGCTCAGCTTCCCGGTGTTCGCGACGCAAATCTGGCGCTTTGTCGCCCCCGGGCTGTATCGCAACGAGAAGAAGGCGTTCCTGCCCTTCCTGCTGATGACGCCGGTGCTGTTCGCGCTGGGTGCGAGCATGGCCTATTTCGGTGCGATGCCGGTGGCGCTGCGCTTCCTGCTTGGTTTTGAAGGGACTGTTGGCGGCGTGACGCAGGAAGCGTTGCCCGGGGTAGGCAATTATCTGAGCTTTGCGACAACCTTCATTTTCGGCTTCGGCGTCGCATTCCAGTTGCCGGTATTGCTGATGCTGCTCGAACGTGCAGGGATTGTAACGCGCGACCAGCTCAAAGCCGGGCGTCGCTACGCCATTGTAGGCGCTTTCGCGATCGCAGCGGTGCTGACCCCGCCCGACGTGGTCTCTCAATTGCTACTCGCTGTGCCGCTTTGCCTGCTCTACGAGCTGGCGCTGGTCGCGATCTGGTTCACCCAGCGCCGCCGCGAAAAGACCGAAGGCGGCGCTGCAAGTGAAGAGCCAGAGACCGCTTAAATAGCCTCGTCACCTGCCTGGCCGACCGATTCAATATCGCGTCCCAAGCCCTTCACGGTGTTGCAAGCCGACAGCAAAAGCGATGCTGCGACTATGGAGGCGGCGATTATCTTGCGCATGACTCTGTCCTCTTGTTGTTGGCGTCCAGCCTATCTTGGAAAGACAATGCTGAACGCCGGATGAGTCAAATGCAATTAAAAGCTGATACGTGCCGTTACTCGGAAATCACGCCCGGCCAGAGGCACATAATCCTTGGTGAAGGAAGCAGCGCGTCGCGCGGAAACGTCGAAGATGTTGTTCACCGAGGCGATCAGCGCGATGTTGCGGTCACGACCGAAGGGGCGCCAGCTTGCTGATGCATTGACCAGCGTGAAGCCTGCGGTTTCGGTTTCAAAAGCGGCATTGCGCCGCTGGTCGTCCGCCCATTCAACCTCTCCACGAAGGTCAAGGCTGCCGCTTTGCAGTTCAACGCCACCCAGGAGGCGAAGCGGCGGTATGCGCGGAACGGGGCCACCGCCGTTGGAGATCGAGGCGCGGGTGTAATCGGCAACGCCATCAACGACGAAATCGAACCCCCCGACACGGCCAAGGCGTGCCGAGACATCGGCTTCAAAGCCCCAGAAACGGGCATCGTTCTGGAAATACTGAAACACGGGCAGGTCGTCTTCTTCTGCGCCGGTGGCGTCTTCATAGATGAAGCCATCGAACCAGTTCGAGTAGACGGTGACCGTCGCGTCGACATTGCTGCTGTCGAAACGCGCATACAGCTCCGCATTCCAGGCCTTTTCGCTGCGCAGATCGGGATCGCCGATTTCATAGGCCTGGGTTGCGATGTGCGGCCCGTCTGAAAACAGCTCTTCGACTGCAGGCGCTCGGCCTGTGCGCGAAGCGTTGATGCCGATTTTCAAATCGCCGATCAAATAAGCCAGGCCAAAGGCAGCCGATACATTGTTGAAATTGCGCGTGATGCCCAGCGTCTGCGCTTCCTGCTTCACCCGGTCATAACGCAACGCTGCTTCTAAGTGCAGCCCGCCCAGATCGAACTCCTGCAGCGAGAACAATCCCAATTGGCGGGTACGGTTGAGCGGAACAAAAGCTTCGGCACCAATCGCTTCGAAATCCCGCGACAGGTACTGGATGCCGCTTGCACCGCGCCAACCATCGCGATTGGCCTGCACAGCTTCGGCGCGCGCTTCAAAGCCATTGCTCTTGAAAACGGTGCCGATTTCATCGCCTTCGAATTCGGTGTGCTCATAATCGGCATAGCCGGCACGGAAGGTCAGCTTTTCAAGGAAGCCGCCTCCGGTTTCGACTTCACCGCGGATGTCGGCGCGATATTGGCGCAGGCCGATGGTAACCGCTTCTTCGCCAGCCTCAGCCATTGAAACTTGCTCACCGGCTGCGGTCGCTTCTTCATGATGGCCAACGCCAGGGCGTCCGGGGATGCCATATTTTGTATCATAGATGCTGAACGAAACGCCCAGATTGCCGCCATCGTCGATGAAGGCGGTGCCGACGCCTGCAGTCCAGGTTTCCACCGCACTGTTGGGAACCCGTCCGCGATTCTCGGCGGCTTCACGCAGCTCTTCTGCCTCGTCGAGTTCGCCTTCTGCTTCTTCTTCATCGGCAAGGTCGAAAACTTCGTCGCGCAGAACGGGCGACAATTGGTAACCCGCGACGCGCAGGTCATCACTTTTGCGATAGCTGCCATCGGCATGGATCACCAGACGATCGGTAACCGGAACGTCAACCGACGCACCAGCCGACCATTCATCGGCAGCGCTGCCATAGCCTGCCAGCGCATCAACATGGGCCGCTTCCTTGGGAATTGCCCGCGGGATTCGCTTGTCGATGGCATTCACCGCGCCACCCACTGCCTGGCCGCCAAACAGCAGGACGGCAGGTCCGCGCAGCACTTCGATGCGCTCGGTGGTCAGCGATTCAATCGTCACCGCATGGTCGGTGGAGGTATTCGAAGCGTCGATATTGCCAATACCATCGGTCAGCACCGCGACGCGATTGCCCTGGAAACCGCGCAGCACCGGGCGTGACGATCCGGGTGTGAAGCTGGTTGCCGAAACACCGGGAAGCGAGAGCAGCGTGTCGCCAATCTGGCCGCGCGATTGCTGTGCCAACTCTTCACCCGACAGCGCCGACGTGCCCGCCAGCAGGTCAAGCCGTTCAAAATAGGGCGCGGTGACGACGATTTCGCCTGTGCGGTGAAAGTCATCATCGGCCACATCCTGTTCCGCCTGTTGCTGCGCAAAAGCGGGGGAGGAGATAAGGGAGAGAGCGAGAATTGAGGTCGCTGCACTGGTACGGAAAAGGGTTTTCATTTGTTATTCCATTGTCTTGTTTGCGCGTCTGCTAGATGAAATGATATAGTATAACAATACCCAATTAGGCGTCGTCGACAAATCGCTGCTTCTGCGCGATGAACTGCAAGGCGATATGCAAAGGCGAACTTCTTGCTCGAAAAGTCGCCATCGCTTGCGTCTTGTTCCATCCGAAACTACCTGAGGGGTTATGAAAGCGACGCCAAACAGCCTGGACCTTATCGGCAACACCCCGCTCGTCCTTTTGAAGGGGCCAAGCGAAGCCACCGGATGCGAGATTTACGGGAAGTGCGAATTTGCCAACCCCGGCGCATCGGTGAAGGATCGCGCAGCCTTGTTCATCGTCCGCGACGCGGAAGAGCAGGGGACGTTGAAGCCGGGCGGCACCATTGTCGAAGGCACGGCGGGCAATACCGGTATCGGTCTGGCGTTGGTCGGCAATGCGCTGGGTTACAAGACGATCATCGTCATGCCGGAAACGCAAAGCCAGGAGAAAAAGGATACGCTGCGCGCGCTGGGCGCCCAGCTCGTCCTCGTGCCCGCCGCGCCCTTTTCCAACCCCGGACATTTCGTGCACACTTCGCGTCGCATTGCCGAGGAAACCGACAATGCGATCTGGGCGAACCAGTTTGACAATATCGCCAATCGCCGCGCGCATATCGAAACAACTGCCGAAGAAATCTGGGATCAGATGGAGGGCCGCGTCGATGGCTTTACCTGTGCCGCGGGAACCGGCGGTACGATTGCCGGTGTTGGCCTTGGCCTCAAAGCGCGCGATGAAAATGTGACGATCGCCCTCAGCGATCCGCATGGCGCAGCGCTGTATAACTATTATGCGCATGGCGAATTGCGCGCGGAAGGCAATTCGGTTGCCGAAGGTATCGGGCAGGGGCGGATTACCGCAAATCTCGATGGCGCGCCTATCGACACGCAGTTCCGCATCTCTGATGAAGAAGGCCTGGTCTGGGTCCGCCGTTTGCTGGCAGAAGAGGGGCTTTGTCTGGGCCTTTCTTCGGGCATCAACGTTGCCGGCGCGGTTGAACTGGCAAAGCAGCTCGGCCCGGGGCACCGGATAGCCACCATCCTGTGCGACACCGGATTCCGCTATCTTTCGACGCTCTACAATCCCGTTTGGATGCAGTCGAAGGGATTGCCGCCAATGCCATGGCAACTGGACAAAGCCGATTGATTGGGCTTTAATCGGGCCATGGCACGTCCGGCACAATCCGCTGTGCAGCGCATACAGGTAGGCCTGCTTGGCCTTGTGGCCGTGCTGTTATTTGTTTCGATCGCGAACATGATCCTCGACCGTGCGGATAGCAACATGAAGCCGACACAGGCTTCGACCGTGACCGATCGCAAGGATGGCAAACAGCCCAAGGATGAACCGCTCGCCGAGCTGGGCGTCACCCCCTCTGTCGGTGCAGAGGAAGAACCCAAGTCAAAACAGCGCGCCCCGAACTGACGCCATGGTGCTGCGCAACCGCGCCTTGCCGGCGCTGCTCTTGATCACCCTGATTGTTGGCATCGCGATTGTATGGTGGTGGCAAAGCCGCAGCCAGCCTGTGCAAGACCGTCCAATGGTCATGATGTCGAGCATCGACCTGCAATGGGGGTCTGCCGATCTTGGGGCCGTTGCACGCGGCGAAGGCAAGTCGGACCCGCTGTTTGTGCGCCTGGATCAGGATCGCCAGATCATCATGGTGGATAATGTTGCGCAGTTGCAGGCAGCCAAGGCCAAGGTCGCGATGCTCGTCCAGCCGCGCCCCTTCACGCCTGAAGAGCTGGCGCGCCTCGATCATTGGGTACAGGCAGGTGGGCGGTTGCTGTTCTTTGCCGATCCCGCCTTGCAATGGCCAAGCGAACTTCCCTTCGGCGATCCGGCGCGGCCGCTGTTTACGTCGATGCACTCGCCGCTGTTCGCGCATTGGGGGCTCGAACTGGTGCTGCCCATCGATCCCGATGCCACCACATCGGAAACCGAGGCCAAAGTTGGCAAGCAGCAACTCCGCACGATTTCACCGGGGCAGTGGCTGGCGTTGAAATCAGGGTCAGGCAAGTGTCGTATTGCGGAAGGCGGGCTGGTAGCGGAGTGTCGGCCGGGCAAGGGGCAGGCAATATTGGTCGCCGATGCCGACTTGCTGCACAGTGCGTTATGGCAGTCAGCTTTGCCGGGTGGCGATAGTTCGCCGAATCTCAGCTGGACGATGCAGCTTTTGGACCGACTCGAACGGGGCAGCCGGCTTGTGGGACAGCGTGGGGAAATTCTGGAATAATCTGGGCGGTCGAAATTGACGTCTAAAAATATATTTTAAAAACAATGAAATAGGATTGTCGTCAAATTGTAACCGTTAACGCGGGTCGAGCGATAGAGAAGGGAATGCAAAACAAAAAATACAATAAAAACAATACAGTGATACGCTAAGCCCAAAAATTCCCATAGAATCCCTCTTTTCACCCACGAAATCCCTTGATAAGGAACATCCTTATCGGGGTGAAATCCAATTTGTTGCGTTCAAGAGAACGTCAACGCGAAGGCGTTGCGCTTTAGCGGACGGTGGATTGCGCCCAAGGGAAGGGGTGTTTCAAGACTGTGTCCGCATTCGTTGTCTATGCCGGTTCCGGACTATCGACGATCGATGCCAAAGGGCGCGTCACCATCCCGGCCGAGCTTCGCGATACGGTTGCTGAATCCTCTGGCGAGAACATTGTCTGCATCTCGCGCCACCCCAATCTTCCCTGCCTGATCGGTTATGGCCGCGCCGAGCGCCAGAAATTGCGGGCAGATATCGAAACCCAATGGCAGGCAGCGGTGCAGCGCGGCGGCGAATTCGACCGTGAGAGCGCCGGCGTCGTTGCCTCCTCGATCTTCGAAACCGCGTTTGAAAGCAGCGGCCGCTTCGTGTTGCAGCCGATGCTGCGCCATTTCGGCAAGCTCGGCGAGAAGGCCTTCTTCTTCGGCGCGACGACTCATTTCATGCTCTGGAATCCTGATGTGTTCATGGATTCCGCCCCGCCCGCCTTTGCGCATGTTCGCGAAGAGCTGGAATATTGGCTGGGAGAGCATGGGAGGCGCGGCAAATGACGCAGCCTTCCCCCCATATTCCAGTCCTCCTGGATGAAGTAATTCACGCTCTGGCCATCACCCCAGGTTCAGACGTCGTGGATGGCACTTTCGGTGCTGGTGGTTACAGCCGGGCTATCCTGGCTGCGGGTGCACGCGTTCATGCTTTTGATCGCGATCCCGATGCTGCCGCAGCGGGTGCTGACCTTGCAGAGCGGAGTGGCGGTGCCTTGCGCTTCCACTCCGCCTGCTTTTCAGAAATGGATAAAAGGCTCGCCGAATGCGGCGTGCAACATGTCGATGCCGTGGTGCTCGATATCGGCGTATCGTCGATGCAGATCGACCAGGCCGATCGCGGCTTCTCGTTCCAGAAAGACGGCCCGCTCGATATGCGGATGAGCCAGTCGGGCGAAAGTGCGGCGGATTTCGTCAATTCGGCGGACGAGGCCGAAATTGCCAATGTCATCTACCTTTATGGTGAAGAGCCGAAATCGCGTCGCATCGCCCGCGCGATCGTCGCGGCGCGGCCGATCAATACCACCACCAAGCTTGCCGATGTGGTGCGCAAGGCCTTGGGTCACCGGATGGGCGCGCCCAAGGATCCTGCAACGCGGACCTTCCAGGCGCTGCGCATCCATATCAACCGCGAACTCGATGAACTGACCGCAGGGCTTGAAGCCGCCGAGCGTATTCTGAAACCGGGTGGCCGGCTTGCGGTGGTCAGCTTCCACAGCCTTGAAGATCGCATCGTGAAGCAATTCCTGCGCGATCGCAGCGGTTCGACCGCAACCGGTTCGCGCCATATGCCAATAGTCAAAGCCGCGCGCGCGGCGACTTTTGAAAAACCGGCAAAGGCAGTGCGCCCCAGCGCCCGCGAGATTGAGGCCAATCCCCGTGCCCGCTCCTCGACGCTGCGCTCTGCCATTCGAACCGACGCACCAGCATGGTCCAGCAAGGAGATGGCGGCATGACGCTCGCGATGAAACGCCTCAAGAATCTCGGATGGCTCGCGCTGGTATTCATGGTTGCAGTGCTGCTCTATCCGCTGTCGCTCAACGTTGCGGCTTTGCACAGCGATTTGACGCGTATCGACCGCGATATCCTTGAGACCAAGCAGGAGATCAACTTCCTGCAGGCCGAAATCCGCACCCGAGCGAGCGTAGCTCAGCTCGAGGAGTGGAACGAATTGCTCTATGGTTACGAACCGCCGCGCGCCGACCAGTTCATCGATGGCGAACGCGGTCTTGCGAGCCTCAGTGGTTCGGAGCCGCTGGTTAAACCGGTGCTAGTCGCTGTCGATACGCCGGCTGGTGAGATTGGTGGCGGCGGTGCGGCTGAATCGTCGATCTTGGCAGATGCCAGCGCAGCGATCCGATCGGTTACGTCGGTTGAAAAGGTCGATGCAAAGCCCGTTCAGCCAACTGAAGCGCAAAAACCCAAGGAAACCAAGGCCAAGGCTGCCGAACCTGCAACCCGCACCGAACGGCTTGCGCGCATGGACGACAAACTGCTGTCTGATAATCTGATGCGCGAAATCCAGAGCAAGTCTGAGAAGGAGCGTCGCCGGTAATGACTACCTTCGTCGTAAGGCCACACAGCCGCCATGCGATAAATGCGACGAGGGTTCATGCCGCCATTGCCTTTTGGCGCCTGCTGGTTCTGGTGGGGCTGTTCGGGCTTTTCCTGTTGCTCGTTATCGGGCGGCTCGCCACGCTGGCCATCTTTGAAGGCAGCCGCGCTTTCGGCGCGACGCCAAGCGAATTTGTGCCGGAGCGTGGCGATATCGTCGATCGCAATGGCGCGCCGCTAGCCCGCACGATCCAGGGTTATGCGATTTGGGTAAAGCCCGCCAATCTGGTGAATGATCCTAAGGAATTGGCAGCGGGATTGGCGCGTATCTTCCCCGACACACCCGAAGCCGAATTCTACGCCAAGCTGACCGCCAAGGCCCCCGGATACCTGCGCAAACGCGCTTTGCCCGAAGAGGTGAAGGCAGTTCACGACCTTGGCGAAATTGCGATCGAATTCCCGCGCGAAAGCACGCGCCTTTACCCGCAACATGAACTGGCGGCGCACGTCCTCGGCTTTGTCAGCCGCGACGGCAAGGGCGCGCTCGGCATGGAACGGGTGATGGACGATCATTTGCGCGGTGAAGAAACGCGCGGCAAACCGGTCGAACTTTCGCTCGATGTCCGTATCCAGGCCGCACTCGAGCTCGAACTGGCGCGCGGGATGGAAGATTCGAATGCCAAGGGCGCGGCAGGCGTTATCCTCGATTCGCGGACGGGTGAGGTGCTGGCGATGGCTTCACTGCCCTCGTTCAACCCCAACCGCCCGATCTTTGCGAACATTCCCGACAATGGTGAAATGATTGTCGACGGCCGTTATCCGATCAGCCGCCAGACCAACTTCGTTACCAACCGGGTTTTCGAACTGGGCTCCACATTCAAGCCGCTAACAGTGGCGGCGGCGCTCGATGCGGGCACGGTGCGTGATCTTTCGCTGCGCTATGATGCCACGGCGCCATTGGAGGTTGCCGGCTTCCGCATCCGTGACAGCCATCCCACCGGCCGCTGGCTCAACGTCCCCGAAATGCTGGTGCACAGCTCCAACATCGTCACCGCGCGCATTGCCGACAATCTTGGCAGGACAAGGCTGGAGCAGATGCTGCGCACGCTTGAATTCGACAAGCGGCCTTCGATAGAGCTTGCCGAACGTTCGCGGCCGCTCTGGCCCTCTGACTGGGGCCGCATCACAACGATGACCGTCGGCTATGGCCACGGCATGGCGGTCACGCCGCTACACCTTGCCTCGGCCTATGGCGCGATGGTCAATGGCGGTATGTGGCACCCGGCAACGCTCAAGAAATTCACGCCCGGGCAAAAGCCGGTCAGCCGCCGCGTGTTCAGCGCCGCCACCAGCGCGCGCATGCGCCAGCTGCTTCGCATGATCGTCGTCGATGGCACCGGCAAGAAGGCTGATGCCCCTGGATATCGTGTTGGCGGTAAAACCGGGTCTGCAGAAAAGCCGAATGCCGGAGGTTATGCACGGAATCTTGTGGTTTCGACCTTCGCAGCGGCTTTCCCGATGGATAATCCCCGCTATATCATTATCGCTATGGTAGACGAACCCAAGGGCACCACTGAAACGGCGTTCCAGCGCACTGCCGGCTTCACGGCAGCGCCGATTGTGAAGCGGACGGTTGAGCGCATCGGCCCGCAACTCGGCATCATCCCCGACACGCATCGCGACGTTGACGTTTCCGAACTGATGCCGCTCCTTTGGTCTCCCAAAGGGAGCACCTGATGCGCCTCGACAGTTTGATCGGTGAGCTGGCAGGAGACGCCGGCTCTTCGCGCGTAACCGGATTTGCCATCGATAACCGCAAGGTTGCGCCCGGCACGATTTTCGGCGCTTTCCAGGGTGCTGCTTTCAATGGCGAGGATTTCATTCCCGCAGCAATAGAGGCAGGCGCAATCGCCGTGGTCGCACGGCCGGAAGCCAAGGTTGAAGGCGCGATCCACATCGCCGATGCCAATCCGCGCAAAGCCTTTGCAATGATTGCCTCGCGCTTTTTCGCGCCTTTTCCTGCGCATGTCGCAGCAATCACCGGAACGAATGGCAAAACCTCCACTGTCGAAATGACGCGCCAATTGTGGCGCATGGCAGGGTTCAACGCCGCTTCGATTGGCACGCTTGGCATCACCACCGCCGATGAACAGGTCCGTACGGGCCTTACCACCCCCGATATCGTAACCTTCCTGTCGAACATGGCAGGGCTGGAACGCGAAGGCGTGACCCACGCCATTTTCGAAGCATCGAGCCACGGCCTCGACCAGTACCGGATAGCGGGTGTGCCCGTTTCGGTCGTCGGTTTCAGCAATCTCAGCCGCGACCATCTCGATTATCACGGTACGATGGACGCCTATTTCCAGGCCAAGATGCGGCTGTTCGATGAAGTGGCGGCTGAAGGCGCAACGGCGGTGATCTGGGCCGACGATGAATGGTCGCAAAAAGCCATTGCCCGCGCGAAGGAACGCCCGCTGCGCCTGATCACCGTTGGCACCCAAGGCCAGGGCATCACATTGCTCTCGCGAGAGCCGACCCAGCTTGGCCAGACGCTGGAAATATCGGTGCAGGGGGAGGTCAGCAAGATCAAGCTGCCGCTGATAGGTGCCTATCAGGCTGCCAATGCCTTGGTTTCGGCCGGAATCGCAATTGCCAGCGGCTGCGATGCCGAGGAAGTGATCGCCAATCTGGCGCGGTTGCAACCGGTTCGCGGGCGGCTGGAACGCGCGGCAATCAGCCGCAGCGGTGCCCCTGTTTATGTCGATTATGCGCACACACCCGACGGACTAGAAGCAGCGATCGCCGCACTTCGCCCGCATACAAAGGGCAAGCTGATCCTCGTTTTCGGCGCGGGCGGTGATCGCGATGCCGGCAAACGGCCCTTGATGGGGCAGGTTGCGGCGCGCGATGCCGATATCGTGATCGTTACTGATGACAATCCGCGTAGCGAAGATCCTGCGGCCATTCGCCGCGAAGTATTGGCGGGTGCGCCTGCCGCGCTCGACATTGGTGATCGGCGCGAAGCCATCGCCGAAGCGATCCGCCAGGCCGCCGCCGAAGATATCGTCATGATCGCTGGCAAGGGCCACGAAGTCGGCCAGATCATCGGCGACAAGGTCTATCCGTTTGACGATGTTGAAGTTGCAAGGGAGTGTGCGGCATGAGCCCGCTTTGGACATCGGCGGAAATCGCTGCGGCAACCGGCGGGCAGGCGAGTGCGGATTTCGAATGCAACGGCGTCGCCTTTGACTCGCGCGAAATCGGGCCGGGCGACCTGTTCTTCGCAATGAAGGGGGAGCAGGCGGACGGGCATCGTTTTGTTGCGCAGGCCTTTGCCAGCGGCGCCAGCGGTGCTGTCGTCAGCAGCCCGGTTGACGGGCCGCATGTGCTGGTTCCTGATACGATGCGTGCGCTCGAACAGCTTGGCATTGCATCGCGTGCGCGGGTCACCGCAAAGGTCATCGGCGTTACAGGATCGGCGGGGAAAACCGGCACCAAGGAAGCGCTCTATGCCGCGCTCGAACGCTGCAATCCCGGCAAGGCGCACCGTTCGGTCAAAAGCTACAACAACCATGTCGGCGTGCCGCTCAGCCTTTCGCGCATGCCACGCGAAACCGAATATGGCGTGTTCGAAATGGGCATGAACCATGCGCAGGAAATCGCGGCGCTTACCCGTTTCGTTCGGCCGCATATTGCCATCGTCACGACGATTGCCCCGGCGCATATCGAAAATCTGGGCAGCGAAGAGGCGATAGCCGACGCGAAGGGTGAGATTTTCGAGGGGCTCGAACCCGATGGCACTGCCATCATACCGTTCGACAGCCGCCATTATGCCCGTTTGCGGGCAAAGGCAGAGCAGCATGCCGCGCGCATTATCAGCTTTGGCTTCAATCAAGGTGCAGATGTGCGCTGCATCGATCATCTCGCCAGCGCCAATGGTGGCAGCCTGGTGACTGCGCAATTGCCCGGTGCGATGCTGCAATATGAACTGTCGCAACCCGGCGACCATTGGGTTTCCAATTCGCTCGCGGTTCTGGCCGCGGTGCAGGCTGCAGGCGCGGATCTTGCGGTTGCCGGACTGGCGCTGGCCGATATGGGCGGGCTAAAGGGGCGCGGAGCGCGGCATCGTGTGCGGGTCGCCGGTGGTGAAGCCCTGCTGATCGACGAAAGCTATAACGCCAACCCCGCCTCAATGGCCGCAACGCTGACGGGGCTGGGCAATGCCCGCGCCGAACGGCGGATTGCGGTGCTGGGTGCGATGAAGGAATTGGGCGAACAATCGGCCATGTTCCACACCGAACTCAAACAGCCAATCGAGGCGGCAAATGTAAATATGTTGCTGCTTGTCGGTGAGGAGATGGCTCCGCTCGCCAAAGCGTTGGCTGGTGATGTTGCCTGGGCGGGCAAATTCGCCCATTGCGCCTCGGTTGCCGAAGCGTCGCAGCGGCTTCGCAGCGAAGTTCGCGGCGGCGATGCAATATTGATAAAAGGGTCGAATTCCGTGGGTCTATCCGCGGTGGTCGAGGACATGCTCGGCGGAGGGGATTGATGTTTTACTGGCTCGCGCAATATTTCGATTTTGCGGGTTTCCTGAACCTGTTTCGTTACCTCACTTTCCGCTCTGGCGCGGCAGTGGGGACGGCATTTGTGATCGGCCTGATCATCGGGCCGAAATTCATCAACATGCTGCGCGTGCGCCAGGGCAAAGGCCAGCCCATTCGCTCGGATGGCCCGCAAACGCACCTCGCCAAGGTTGGCACGCCGACGATGGGCGGGCTGATGATCCTGACCTCGATTGCAATATCGATGCTGCTTTGGATGGACCTGTCGAATAGCTATGTCTGGGCATGCATTGTCGTGATGCTCGGTTTCGGCCTCGTCGGCTTCATGGACGATTATGACAAGGTGAAAAAGCGCAGCACGGCAGGGGTTTCGGGTAAGGTTCGCTTGCTACTCGAATTCCTCATCGCAGGTGGCGCGGTGGCGCTGATCGTCCACCAGTCGGGCGGCAAACTCTATTTTCCCTTCGTCAATGGCCCCGTCGTTGACCTTGGCTATTGGTACATCATTTTCGGGGCATTCGTGATTGTGGCGTTCGGCAATGCGGTGAACCTGACCGATGGTCTCGATGGCCTCGCCACCATGCCCGTGATCATCGCATCGCTTGCTTTCATGCTGATCGCCTATCTGGTCGGCAATGCGCGCTATGCCGAATATCTGGGAATTCCGTTCTTCCTGGGCGCAGGTGACCTTGCCATTTTGTGCGGAGCGATCATCGGGGCAGGGCTGGCTTTCCTGTGGTTCAATGCTCCGCCAGCGGCGGTGTTCATGGGCGACACTGGCAGCCTTGCCCTTGGCGGCACGCTGGGCGCAATCGCGGTCGTCGCGCATCATGAATTCGTGCTCGCGATTATCGGCGGCCTGTTCGTGGTCGAGGCTCTGTCGGTGATCATCCAGGTCTTCTGGTTCAAACGCACCGGGCGGCGCGTGTTCCGAATGGCGCCTATCCACCACCATTTCGAACAATTGGGCTGGCCGGAATCGACCGTCGTTATCCGCTTCTGGATCATCTCCTTCGTGCTCGCCCTTGCAGGATTGGCAACGCTCAAGCTCAGATGATCACATCCGACGCCTTTCGCGGCAAACGCTATGCAGTGCTCGGCCTCGCTAGGTCGGGCCTTGCCACTGTGCGCAGCCTGGTCGCGAGCGGGGCAGAGGTAACTGCCTGGGACAGCAAGGAAGAGGCAAGGGCGCAAGTCGAAGGCGACGTCCGCTTTGCCGATCCGATGGAAATCGACCTTTCCAGCTTTGACGGGCTGGTGCTCTCACCCGGCGTGCCGCTCAACACCCACCCGATTGCCAACAAGGCGCGCGATGCCAATGTGCCGATCATCGGCGATATCGAACTGTTCGCCTTGGCCCGCGCTTCATTGCCGCCGCACAAGGTGATTGGCATCACCGGCACCAACGGCAAATCAACCACTACAGCCTTGCTGCACCATATGATGCAGACCGCTGGGCTGCCGTCGCTGATGGGCGGGAATATCGGCCTGCCGATCCTGTCGCAGCAGCCCTTGCCCGAAGGCGGGGTCTATGTGCTCGAACTGTCGAGTTACCAGATCGACCTCACGCACAGCCTCGATTGCGATGTCGCAGTGCTCACCAACATCACCCCCGACCATCTCGATCGCTATGACAGTTTCCTTGATTATGCCGCTGCCAAGGAACGGTTGTTCCACATGCAGCATGCCGACAAGGTGTCGGTGGTCGCGGTTGATGACGATCCCTGCCGGATGATTGCCAGCCGTATCCACCACCGGCTACGGCGTGTTTCGGCCAAGAATATCACGGACCAATCGCGCTGGCCCTCGCTGCAAGGCCCGCACAATGCGCAAAATGTCGCGTGCGCCGTTGCGGCGTGCGAAGCGATCGGCATAGATGCCGAGACGATTGAGCGCGGGCTTGCTACTTATCCCGGCCTTGCGCACCGTATGGAACGGCTCGACGAAGTCGGCGGCATTTTGTTCGTCAATGACAGCAAGGCAACCAACCCGACCTCGACCGCACCGGCATTGGGCGCATATCCGGCGATCCACTGGCTGCTTGGTGGTCAGGCAAAGGGCGACGATCTCGATGCCTGCCTGCCGCATATCGGCAATGTCCGCGCGGTTTATGCCTTTGGCGAGGATGGCGCAAAGCTTGCGACGATCCTGAAGGGCAAGGTCGCGGTCAGCGAATATGCAGACCTCAAGGCCGCAACCGAGGCCGCCGCCGCTGCGGCGCAGCCGGGTGAAACCGTGCTGCTCTCGCCCGCCTGCGCCTCATTTGACCAATTTCGCGATTTCGAACACCGGGGCGACACATTCCGGGAGATAGTGGCTGCATTGCGCAACAGGGGTAGCTGATGTTCGGTATATTGAAGGGCAACGGGAACAGCCTGCCGCCGGGATTTGGCGGCAAACGCGATCTTTCAAACCGGCTGGGGCGCGGTGACCGCTCTCCATTGAGCATTTGGTTCTGGGAACTGGACCGTGTTTTGCTTTCGCTGATCCTTGTGCTGATTGCCATCGGGCTGATCGCGGTTGCCGCCGGTTCGCCAGCAACCGCGCGCCGCCTCTCAACCGATACGGAATCGCTCAGCCCGCTCTACTTCTTCTACAAACAGCTCGCTTGGGTCGCGATTGGCGTGCCCTTCATGTTCGTGATCTCGATGTACCCGCGCGAACAGGCGAAGCGCATTGCACTTGGCGGCTTTTGCGTTTTCCTGTTTCTGCTCCTTCTGGTTCCCATATTGGGCAAGGAAGTGAACGGGGCACAGCGTTGGTTCGGGCTTGGCCCGGCAAGTTTCCAGCCGTCCGAATTTCTGAAGCCCTGTTATGCCGTGACGATGGCGTGGATCATCAGTTGGCGGCAACGCGATCCCACTTTGCCGGTGCGGATCATCACCATGGGCTTTACCGCGCTGATTTGCGGCGCACTGATGCTCCAACCCGACCTTGGGCAAACCATTTTGTTCTGCGGTATCTGGTTTGCTTTGATGATGGTGTCGGGCGTGCAGGCAAAAATGCTCTGGTCCAGCGCGGTCGCCGGGGTGGTGGGGATTGTCTCGGCCTATAATTTCTACCCGGTCGCCCAGCAGCGCATTGACGCCTGGATTTTCGGCACCGAGGGTATCACCCACGACAAACTGGCGATGGCCACCCTTACCGCGGGCGGCCTTATTGGCACAGGCCCGGGGCTTGGCACCCGCAAATTCTCGCTACCCGAGGCGCATACCGACTATATCTTCTCGGTGGTGGGGGAGGAATTCGGCCTTCTCGCCTGCATGGTCATCGCGGTGCTGTTCTTTGCAATCCTCGTCCGCGTTGTCATCCGAATGCTCGATGAACAGGACCAGTTCATCCTTCTCACAGTCACCGGTCTTGCCGCGCAATTCTGCGGGCAGGCGATGATCAACATCGCGGTGAACCTCGGCATTTTCCCATCCAAGGGCATGACCTTGCCGTTCATCAGCTATGGCGGATCGTCGACGCTGGCGTTGTGTCTGTGCTGCGGATTGCTGCTCGCGCTCACAAGGCGCAACCCTTTCCTTGACCAGTCACCCTATATCGGGAATGGGCGTTAGGAATGAGCTTATCGCGCAATTTCGTTCTCGCCGCAGGCGGCACTGGCGGCCATATCATCCCGGCCTATGCCTTGGGTGCCGAATTGATGCGCCGCGGGCACCAGGTTGCGCTGATTACAGACAATCGCGGATCGACCATTCCCGGCTGCCCCGATGGCATGGAAATGCACATCATGCCCGCAGGGCGCGTTGCAGGCGGGCCGCGCGGTTGGCTCGCGGCGGCGCGCAACATCTGGCGCGGGCGAGCCATGGCGCGAGCGCTGTTCAACGAATTCGATCCGACTGCGGTGGTCGGCTTTGGCGGCTATCCGGCCCTGCCTGCCTTGCTTGCGGCTTTTGCCAACAAGGTGCCCACCGTCATCCATGAACAAAATGCCGTGCTGGGTCGGGTCAACCGCTTGGTGGCAGGCAAGGTGAACGCAATCGCCACTGCCTATCCCGATGTGCAGCGGGTCAAGCCCCGCCACGAAAGCAAAGTGCATCTGGTTGGCAACCCGGTCCGTGCCGAGGTTATCGCGCTGCGTGACGAGCCATTCCCACCCTTTATCGAGGATGGCGTATTCCGTGTGCTGGTTACGGGGGGCAGCCAGGGCGCCTCGATCCTGTCCGAAGTCGTCCCCGACGCATTGACACGACTTCCGCTCAACCTGCGCCGCCGCTTGCAGGTTACCCAGCAATGCCGTGCTGAAGATCTGGAAACCGTTCGCAAGACCTATGCCGACCACCAGATACCTGCGCAGCTTGCCACCTATCTGGAAGATTTCCCCGAAAGGCTCGGCTGGTCGCATCTGGTGATCGGGCGGGCAGGGGCATCGACCATTGCCGAACTGACCTGTGCGGGTCGCCCGGCTATCCTGATCCCGCTGCCATCGGCGATGGACAACCACCAGGCGTTCAATGTCAGCGAGATGGTCAAGGCCGGCGGCGCACGTGCAATCAAGCAATCGTCGTTCACCCCGGTCGAGCTTGCCAAGCAGATCCAGAAAATGGCGCTCATCCCGGAAACGCTGGAAAATGCCGCCCGAGCCGCAAAAAGCTGCGGCCGCCCCGATGCGGTGCATGATCTGGCTGATCTGGTGGAATCCTTCGGTCGTGCGCCGCTGATGCAGACGCTGACCACCAAAGAACAAACGGGCCTTGGCTTTGGCGGTGCCGAGCCGGCCCTTGCACGGAAAGCGACTTCATGAAGGGTGTGGGTACCGACATCGGAACCATCCATTTCGTCGGCATCGGCGGCATCGGCATGTCCGGCATTGCCGAGGTGATGCACAATCTTGGCTATTCGGTGCAGGGCAGCGACATTGCCGAGGGCTATGTGATCGAAGGGCTACGCAGCCGCGGCATCAAAGTGATGATCGGCCATGCCGCTGAAAATCTGGGCGATGCAGCGGTGGTGGTGACGTCGACCGCAGTAAAGCGCGGCAATCCTGAAGTAGAGGCCGCGCTCGAGCGCCGCATCCCGCTGGTCCGCCGAGCAGAAATGCTCGCTGAGCTGATGCGGCTGAAATACACCGTCGCGGTTGCGGGCACGCATGGCAAGACCACGACGACCTCGCTGATTGCCGCGATGCTCGATGCCGGTGGGCTCGACCCCACCGTGATCAATGGCGGCATCATCAACAATTATGGCTCGAACGCGCGTTTGGGTGACAGCGATTGGATGGTGGTAGAGGCCGACGAGAGCGACGGCAGCTTCCTGCGCCTCGATGGCACGATTGCCGTCGTCACGAATATCGATCCCGAGCATCTCGATCATTATGGCGATTTCGACACGGCCAAGGCGGCCTATATCGAGTTCATCGAAAATGTGCCTTTTTACGGCGTCGCCATCCTGTGCCTCGACCATCCCGAGGTGCAGGCGATCATCCCGCGTATCCGCGATCGTCGCATCCTGACCTATGGCTTCTCGGCACAGGCCGATGTGCGTGCAGACAATGTCCGCCCCGAATTGGGCGGCAACACCTTTGATGTCGTGATCCGCGCGCGCGATGGCAGTAAGAGAGAGATCAAGGATGTCTTCTTGCCGATGTCGGGCCGCCACAATGTGCAGAATGCGCTCGCCGCCATTGCCGTTGGCCTTGAGCGCGGCATGAGCGATGGACAGGTGCAGGCTGGCTTTGCCAAATTTGGCGGGGTCAAACGGCGCTTCACCAAGGTGGGTGAGGTTGATGGCGTCACCATCATCGACGATTATGGCCACCATCCGGTCGAAATCCGCGCCGTACTGTCGGCCGCACGCGAAGGCGTGAAAGGCCGCGTGATTGCGGTGTGCCAGCCGCACCGTTATTCGCGTCTCGGCAATCTGATGGAAGATTTCGCAACCGCCTTCAACGATGCCGATGTGGTCTATGTGACGCCGGTCTATGCAGCAGGTGAAGCACCGGTCGAAGGTGTCAGCAGCGCCGATCTTGTCGGCAAGATCAAACGTCGCGGCCACCATAATGCGCAGGAAATCGACAGCGCCGATGCGCTGGCAAATGAACTTGCAGCGACCACGCGCGAAGGCGACCTTGTCGTTTGTCTGGGTGCGGGCGACATCACCAAATGGGCCGCAGGGCTGGCCGAGGCGATCAGGAAAGCGCGTGCATGAGCGTCTGTTACGCCTTGCCAACGGTGCGCGGAAAGCTGACGCACGATGCGCCGCTGGCGCCGCTTGTCTGGTTCAAGAGCGGCGGCAAGGCCGAATGGCTGTTTGAACCAGCCGACACCAAGGACCTTGCCGATTTCCTCTATGCGCTCGACCCAGCAGTTCCGGTGATGGCACTTGGGCTGGGATCGAACCTCATCGTGCGCGATGGTGGCGTACCGGGCGTTGTGGTCCGTCTGGGCAAGGCTTTTGCGAAGGTCACCAAGGTTGATGACGTGACGCTCGATTGCGGGGCAGGAGCCAGCGGCATCCTCGTTTCCTCGACCGCGCGTGACAATGGCATTGCGGGAATGGAATTCCTGCGCTCAATCCCCGGTACCGTTGGCGGCTTCGTTCGCATGAATGGCGGCGCCTATGGCGGCGAGGTGAAGGACATCCTCGTCGATTGTGATGTGGTCTTGCGCAATGGTGAACTGGTCACCCTGCCGGCCGCACAACTGCAATACAGCTATCGCCACAGCGAACTGCCCGATGGCGCGATCGTAGTTGGCGCGCGTTTTCGTGGGCGCCCCGGTGAACCCGAAGCCATCCAGGCCGAAATGGACCGCATCTCCGCCAGCCGCGAAGCATCGCAGCCGCTGCGTTCGAAAACCGGCGGTTCAACCTTCAAAAACCCGGATGGGCAAAAGGCTTGGCAGTTGGTCGATGAAGCCGGTTGCCGTGGCCTCCAGATCGGTAGCGCGCAGGTTTCAGAAAAGCACACCAACTTCCTCATCAACACCGGCGATGCCACCAGTGCCGATATCGAGGAACTGGGCGAGGAAGTGCGTCGCCGCGTGAAAGCAAAATCGGGCGTTGATCTGCATTGGGAAATTCAACGCGTAGGCGTTTACGCCGAAGCGTCAAACAATGAACGAGTAGGGAATGCGAAGTGAGTGAGCCGATCCATGTTGCAGTCCTCATGGGTGGCTGGTCGAACGAACGGCCGGTGTCGCTGATGAGCGGCAATGGCGTTGCCGATGCGCTCGAAAAGGTGGGCTACAAGGTCAGCCGCGTCGATATGGACCGCAATGTTGCGCAGGTGCTTGCCGGATTGCGACCTGATGTCGTGTTCAACGCGCTCCACGGCGTTCCGGGCGAAGATGGCAGCGTGCAGGGCATGCTCGACCTGATGGGCATCAAATATACCCATAGCGGCATGGTCACTTCGGTAATTGCTATCGACAAGGAATTGACCAAGCAGCGGCTGGTCCCAGCCGGCATCCCGATGCCCAAAGGTACGATTGTCGAGAGCGAAAGCCTTTATGCCGGTGATCCGCTGCCGCGCCCCTATGTGCTGAAGCCAGTCAATGAAGGTAGCTCGGTGGGCGTTGCCATCGTCAAGGCCGACGGGAATTACGGAAACCCGATCTCCCGCGATGCCATAGGGCCTTGGCAGGAATTTGATACGCTGCTCGCCGAACCTTTCATCAAGGGGCGCGAATTGACCGTCGCGGTGCTTGGCGGAAAGCCGCTTTGCGTCACAGAGCTTAAGCCCAAGAGCGGCTTTTACGATTTCGATGCCAAATATACCGATGGCCTCACCGAACATGTCTGCCCGGCGGAAATCCCGCAGGATATTGCCGATTACATGATGGAGCTGGCGCAGCGCGCGCACGAACTTCTCGGTTGCAAGGGGGCATCGCGCACCGATTTCCGATGGGATGATGAACTGGGCCGCGACGGCGTGTTCGTGCTTGAAACCAATACCCAGCCGGGCATGACGCCTTTGAGCCTCGTTCCCGAACAGGCCAAGCAGATGGGTATCAGCTATGAACAGCTTGTCGATATCCTTGTGAAGGAGGCGCTTGCATGAAGACGGCAACTGCCCGCAAGGCACCTGCCAAGGCACGCAAGGCTGCACCGCGCAAGAAGGTGCGGCAGGTCGGCATCATGGACCGGCTGCTGCGCATCCTGCCTTTCACCGAAGAGGATATCCAGCGCGCGCTGACCTGGGGCGTGCTCGCCATCTTGTTGTTGATCGCGCTTATCGTCGCCAACTGGTTTGGCGTGCCGCAGGCGGCTTACCAGCAATATGCGCAGGTCGCGGCCAAAGCGGGATTTGAGGTCAAGCGCGTCGAGATTACCGGCATGGATCGGGTCGACCAGCTCAAGGTGTATGACATCGTGCTCGCCGAAAAGGACCGGGCCATGCCGCTGGTCGATATCGACAAGATCCGCACCGACCTTATCGAATATGGCTGGATCAAGGATGTCCGCGTAACCCGCCGCTTGCCCGATACGCTGGTCGTCGACATCATTGAACGCAAACCGACGGCGGTCTGGCACCGCAATGGTGTTTATTCGCTGATCGATGAAAAGGGCGTCGAACTCGAAAAGATTTCGCGGGCCGAAATTGGCGCGTTGCCGATCATCAACGGCGAAGGGGCCAACCGGCAGGTCGTGGCGCTCGCCAAGCTGCTCGATAGCGCGCAGTCGCTCAAGGATCAGGTCGTGGGTGCAAGCTGGGTGGGCAACCGCCGCTGGGATCTACGCTTCAAGACCGGGGAGACGCTGTCGCTTCCCGAAGGCGACAATCTGGCGGCGCAGGCTCTGGTGAACTTTACCCGCATGGATGGCGTGCACCGCTTGCTGGGCCGCGACATCATTCATTTCGACCTGCGCGATCCGGAACGGGCCTATATGCGCCGCGCCGCAAAGGAAAAGCCGGTCCAGATCGAAAAACAGGACGAGAAGCCCTCTGCCGAGGCCGGAACAGGTGGGGTTTCGGCCTGATGGCGGTGCGCTACGAAAAGATCATTTCCACGTTAGATATCGGGTCGTCCAAAGTTTCCGCGCTGATTGCCGGGGTGGATGAAGGCGGTACGCTGCATATCCTTGGCACTGGCCAGCGGGAGAGCAAGGGCGTTGTCCGCGGATGCATTGCCGACATGCAATTGGCCGAACTCTCGGTTCGCCATGCGGTCGAACAGGCAGAGCGGATTGCCGGCATCAACATCGACCGGGTGTGGCTCGGCATGTCGGCCGGCGGGCTTGATAGCCTGTTGTCGCCCGTAGAAATCGATCTGGGCGGGGACAAGGTCGAACAGGCGGATATTGACGACCTGCTCACCGCAGGACGCACCAACATCGACACACGCGGCAAGGTCGTGCTGCACGTCAGCCCGACGCTCTATGCGCTCGATGGCAATGCCGGGGTCGCGAACCCGCTCGGGCTCTATGCCGACCGTGTCGGAGTGGAAATCCACGCGGTGCTGGCCGATCCGTCGCCGGTCCGCAATCTCGACATGACGGCGCGCGCATCGCATCTGGGTGTCGACGCCATTGTCGCATCGCCTGTGGCTGCCGGGCTTGCCTGCCTCAGCGCCGAAGAGCGCGAATTGGGCGTAGCGATGGTCGAAATGGGTGCCGCAATCACCAACGTTTCGGTCTTCATCGGTGGCATGCTGGCGGGGCTGGTGACGCTCAACCATGGCGGTGCGGATATCACCGACGAGATCGCCTCGGTCTTCGGCATCCGTCGGGCAGAGGCGGAGCGGCTGAAATGCTTCCACGGTTCCGCCATCACGTCGCCGCGCGACCATCAGGAAAGCCTCGACGTCGGCGCGCCGGGCGATACCAGCCAGGCCGAACGGCCCAAAATCACCCGCGCGCAATTGAATGCGATCATCTCGCAGCGCATCGATACCATGGTCGTCGACATCGGTCGTGCGCTCAAGGAAATGGGCTTTTCCAACCCGGGCAGGCACCACATCGTGCTGACCGGCGGCGGGGCCGAATTGAAGGGTCTGGCAGACCATATGCAGGCCGCACTCGGCCGCACGGTGCGTGTCGGCCGACCGACCGAACTCCCGGGGCTCCCCGATGCCCATTCAGGCCCGGCTTTTTCGACCATGGCGGGGCTTGCGCTCTACGCAAATTCGAACCCATCCGATCTCCGTTTGGGGCTGCAAGGCTCTGATAGTGCGATGAAAACACAAAATGCAGGGGTATTCGCCCGTATCCTGCAAGCGATCAGAGAGAACCTCTAGCCGGATCGCAAGAACAACCCGCAGCCTGTGGGTAACTTTTACGTGTTTTGCTCTCAATTTTGTGCCACAAGACACAGTTAACGGGGGTTTTTGGACTTCTTTTACTTATGCCTGACCGGCCAAGGGAGTGAATGGGAATGAGCATCAACATCGGTCCGCCAATCGTCGATGAACTGAAGCCTAAAATTGCAGTCATCGGTGTGGGCGGAGCAGGGGGCAATGCGATCGCGAACATGATAGGCGCACGCGTCGAGGGTGTCGATTTTGTTGTGGCCAATACCGACGCACAGGCACTCAATGCGTCTCCCGCCGAATATCGCATCCAGCTTGGCCCCGATATCACGCAAGGTCTTGGTGCAGGCTCGCGTCCGGAAGTTGGCCGTGCAGCGGCCGAAGAAACCATCGAGCAGGTGAAGCAAGCGCTGCAAGGCGCGCATATGTGCTTCATCGCGGCTGGCATGGGCGGCGGCACCGGCACCGGTGCGGCACCTGTCATCGCGCGCGCTGCGCGTGAAATGAACATCCTGACCGTCGGCGTCGTGACCAAGCCTTTCCTGTTCGAAGGCTCGCGCCGCATGCGCTCTGCAGAATCGGGCATTGCCGAGCTGCAACAGCATGTAGACACGCTGATCGTCATTCCGAACCAGAACCTGTTCCTGGTCGCCAATCCGAACACGACCTTCAAGGAAGCGTTCCTGCTCGCCGACGAAGTCTTGCAGCAGGGTGTGCGCGGCATCACCGACCTGATGGTTATGCCCGGCCTCATCAACCTCGACTTTGCCGACGTGCGTTCGGTGATGCACGAAATGGGCAAGGCGATGATGGGCACGGGCGAAGCCGAAGGCGATGGCCGCGCTCTCGAAGCCGCTGAAAAGGCGATCGCAAACCCGCTGCTCGACGGTGTGTCGATGCAGGGCGCGCGCGGCGTCATCATCTCGATCACCGGCGGCGAAGATATGCGCCTGATGGAAGTTGACGAAGCCGCAAACCATATCCGCGAACTGGTCGATCCCGATGCCAACATCATCTGGGGTTCGGCGTTCAACGAAAATCTCAATGGCAAGATCCGCGTCTCGGTCGTCGCCACTGGTATCGATCAGGATGCGCAGGCCGCAGCACAGCCGCCGCGTTCCTATGCGTTTGACAGCCGCCCGGCGACCCCGCTTGGAGGGTTTGCAACACCGCCCGTAGCTGCAGAGCCAGAGCCGGTGGTTGAAGAGCCGCTCGAACTTTCCGAACCTGAACAAGAGGCTGCCCCTGAAGCGGGATATTCGGAAAGCCCGGCGTTCGACTATCAGGAAGAAGCTGCGTCGGACGATGATGGCATTCTCGACCTCTCCGAACCGGCCGCTGAAGAAGCGCCGCTCGAACTCGGCGAATCGCATGTCGAACCGGAACCGCAATTTGCCGAACCGACAGCTGCGCCTGCGCCAAGTTTTGGCACTTCGGCCCCGGAACCAACACCCGCTCCGCGCGTTTCAACGGGTGGCGGCACATTGTTTGAACGCATGTCGAACCTGTCGCGTGGCCTCACGCGTGGCAATGATGAGCCGGAAGACGATAATGCAGGGGGCGTGAACATCCCCCGCTTTCTCGACCGTCAAAGCAATAGCTGATTAAAACGCGCCGGAACGCCGCTTGTCGA
>Ga0222712_10000064_pt1 | contig 139480 bp, 143 predicted proteins | sample C33_657DmetaG_FD_165043 | JGI IMG/M metagenome (GOLD analysis project Ga0222712, IMG submission 165043) | Estuarine water microbial communities from San Francisco Bay, California, United States - C33_657D | ecosystem: Environmental > Aquatic > Marine > Unclassified | place: USA: California... | reverse complement strand
GTTAAAGTTTTCTCGTACTTCTTATAATCTTTATGATTTTGACCGTGTAAAAGTCTAAAAAGTTCTTTCCATTCTTGTTCTTCAATTTGACGAGCACGATCATAAACTTTACGGTTATGTTTCTTTTCGGCTGGAGTATCATGGTCAACAAGTCGAGAATAGCCAGGTTTGTCTGGTACATCTTCAAATTCCCATTCATGATGAACAATCTCTCCTAATTCTGCTTCAGCCATTTCAATATAATTGCTTTGATTATATGTCTTAATGATTTCAACAGCTCTTTTCATTGCAGCAACCTTTTTCATTCTTGGCAATTCAATCTCCATTCCATGTTTTTCAAGATTTTCGGCCATGTGAGTTAATCCAATCTCCATAAACATTAAAGTTCCATGATGATCCCACCAATAATAATTAGCTAAAGCTTTTCTAAAACGCCAAACATTTTTAATAAAACGTTTGATGTCATATCTAAAAAATGCATAAAACTTATAGATTCGGCTTTCATGCCAAATCAATCGTTTAAGACTCTTACTAAATGTATCTGCAAAGCTAACTTCCATAATTTTTAGTTTAAAAATGTTATTTCATTTGTTTCTGGGTCCCAATCAAATGTAACTGGTTTATTTACGTATTCGTATCGTTCATTTAGAATGGAAGCATTAAAGTAATGAGTTCCATTATGGAACTTGTAACCATATCCACCATGAATATGTCCGCATACATGTATTTTCGGAGGTTGTTCATCTAATTTTTCTCTTAATAAGGCACAGCCTAAATTTGGTTCATTATATGGAGGTCCACTCATATCTAAGTGACCTTGTGCTGGACCATGTGTGATTAAAATATCAGTGTCCTTTGGAATTGCTTCCCATTTTGACATTAGACCAGGTCCGCCTTTTGGTAAGTTAAATGCCCAATTGTAGAATTCTGGTTGCCAAGGACTACCGTAGATTTTAGCAGTTTTTACATTTGCAGCATGTGGATCGTCATCTCCAACTATAATCCAATCATCTTGTAAATAATCAATCCACTTATATGAATTAACGATTTCCATTGCTTGTTCTGGCTTATCTTCAAATTTTCTATCGTGATTTCCAGCAATAAAGACTTTATAGTCATATTGTTCTAATTCATTAAACCATTTACAAAAACTGGTAATGTCATTTGAATTATATCCTGAATTCATAAAGTCTCCAGCATGAATCAACAAGTCTCCACCTGGAAGATCTGTTTTATCCCACATAAGTTCATCATGCTTAGTGTGAGTATCTGATATTAAAGTTATTCTCATAATTATACTTATATTTTAGTTATATGTAGCTTTCCAAAAAAGTTTAAATATAACAAAATTCAATCAACTTTGGTGCTATAGTGTGAAAGTATGTATCGTCTTCACTATCAGCAACCTTAAGTAAATGGTCTATAATATCATGTACTTCAGTATCTTCATTGACAGGAGTGATTCCCATTATCTCAGAAAGATGCATCAATGGATCAATATGTCCATTGTACAGTGCTAAAACTGCAAATTGTCCGATTGTACTTTTTAATCTTTGTCCTACTATTAATGATGTTGCTCCCATAATTCTAATTTGATATGTAAATATAAACAATTATTTTCAAACGGTAAAACTTTTTTGTGATATTTTTTTGAATCAACGAAAATAAATAACAAAACCCTTAAAAATACTTTCTATCATCATGGCAAAAGGTTCTAAAGGCGGTGGTTCAAATTCAATGAAAGTTCAATTTGGAAAAAGAAAAAGCGGTAAAGCTTCTAAAGGTAAAAATAAACATGCCCGAAAAGTTAGTAAGTACCGTGGACAAGGTCGCTAAAAATTAAAAAAGCTCTTCTAAGAAGAGCTTTTTTTATCAAGTGGTGCCAGTTAATTTTAATCTATTTTGCTTCCGCAGTTTGGACAGAATTTCCAAGTTTGTTTCTTCATTCTAGTTCCACAATCAGAACAATAATTTCTAATATCTGAAACTTCGATTGGTTTATTAGATTCTGCCATAATTTTCATTGTAACAGTTTCGCATGGATAATTTTCAAAATCCATATCTATGGTTCCAAAATCTTGATTGGAACTTTCTCCCATTTCAACTCTTCCAGTTTCAAAACTTTTTAAACTTGCATTGTTAGTATAAGATACCGATCCAGCAATTGGTGCTGATCCAGTTGAACTAAAAAATGCAGTATTTGTACTGTAAGTAATTGGATTTCCTGTAGTACCAAAATAAGGGTACTGTGTTGTTGTGATAAAAGGTCCGCGAGGAATTGGGTAACTTGGGATTTGTTTGATTTTTTCTCTGTAGAAAATAACCTTTACAGATCCATTGTCTTCAATTGCTTTTAAAACTTCTTTGTTTTCACCGTCAACATCATAAGTTCTAAAAACGAATTTGTTGTTAGTGTCAATATAACGTTCTAAAAAGAAGTGTTGACCTGGTCTAAGAACTAGACCACTGTTTGAAATTACTTTACCATTCATCCAAATCTTTGCAAGAACTGGATATTGTTTTGGATTAAATAATTCGATTTGGAATTCGTCTTCATCTTTAAGATAAAATACGTCTTCGCTGTTGCCTTTATAGGCTTTTAGTCGGTTGTTTTTGACAGCAATAGCTGCCATTTTTTGTGTACTCATGTGATTTTCCTTTTTGTTTAAAACCCTTTTACTACCTTTATGATAGTTCCAAAGCCATTATTGACTCAGGGCCTCAAGTGTTTGGCACCACTTTTGCGGAAGATGTAGGATTCGAACCTACGGTACCTTGCAGTACAACAGTTTTCAAGACTGCCGCGATCGACCACTCTGCCAATCTTCCTAATATTTCTTATATAACCTTTTCAGAAATTGTTTAAATTATTGCATTTCGGTATCTACCTTTAAAACAATTCTATTCAACATAGATTCTAGTTGAGCAATTGTAATTGAAGGTTTCGAATCTGCTGGATTTGGTTTTCCAGCCGGTGCAGCAACTGCGCCTCCAGGTTTTTTAACTGGACTTGTATCTGGTACAGTTGATGTTACAGGTGCAGGAGGAGTAACAACAGATTTCTTAAATTCTTCGATCATCAATGTTAATTGTTTGATTGAATCGTTAAGTGCGGAACTCATTTGATTAATTGAACCAGCTCCTTTATAACCAGAAAGATATGCAAGTCCTTGGAACATATCACTTGTGAATTTCAAGTTAACTTTGTCAAATGAATTTAAGGTATCTTTAAGTCTACCCATATCATCAACGTACTTCTTGAAGTTATCTACAAATTTAACCCATGGATCAATATTCTCTGCAATTACCTTCATTTTATCTGCAACATTTCCTAATGCTATTGAAAATCCTATTTGTGCAGTATCATTACCAGCACTTGAAAGAGCACCAGTCATTCCACTAATAACTCCTTGGATTTTAGTATTTAATGCAGCTGGATCAACGTTAGTTTCCATAAATGTTTTAGCAGCATCGGCAATTTTCTTAATTGGATCTGCAAAACTTGTTACAACTTCAACACCATCTTCAATTTTAGAAGAACCAAACCAACCCCAATCACTTTGAGCATCTGGGTTATTACCAATCTCTCCCATTGTTTTAGTTAAACCAAGAACCATCATTCTAATGTTCTGTTCAACTTTAACAAATGTTTCAGGAGACATTGATTCATATCCTGAAATTTTACCATTTTTATAGATTGGAATCTTTAAGTCAGCAAATGCTTGTACTCCTTTTGCAATTTCAGCAAGAGCATCTCCCATTCCCATAACAGCTCCAATACCATCGGTTACAGCATTACCACCTCCACCAAAAATCATATTCATTAAACTCTTTTGACCACCGGGATATTGAAGTCCAATTTCACCAAATGTTCTACTTAAAGAGTCAACGATCATTTTAATATTAGCATCTAACTTAGGGAAAGTATCTGTACTAATTGTTGTATATCCAGTAATTTTAGTTCCTGTGTAAATTGGGAACTTTAGATTAGCCATTGCTTGAACTCCTCCGGCGATTGAAGTTAATACCTCTCCCATTCCCATAACTGATGAAATACCATCAGCTACTGCAGATTGAGGACCTCCTCCACCGAAGATTCTACTCATTAAACCATTACGACCACCTGGATATTTAGCTCCTAATTCACCAAATGTATTACTTAGTGAACCAACAATTAAATTGATATTATCATTAACCTTTTTGAATGTGTCACTAGATAGTGTAAAGTAACTTGTAATCTTAGTTCCTGTATAAACTGGGAACTTTAAGTCAGCCATTGCTTGTACACCTTGAGCAATAGAAGATAAAGCATCTCCCATTCCCATTACAGCATCGATACCATCTGCAACCGCAGATTGAGAACCTCCACCGAAAATACGGCTTAATACGCTTTTTCTACCTCCAGGAAATTGTTCACCAATTGCACCAAAGGCTCCAGCTAAAACAGTAACTAATTTACCAATTTGATTTGGTAAAGCGTCATAATCAATATTTAAATCTTGAACTTTTTTAATTCCATAAGCGACTGTTGCTAATGCAACTCCTACTAGAACCATTGCAGGTGCAGTAGCGTACATTGAAGCAATTGAAAGAGGATTAAGAGTAAATGAACGTGCGATTGATAACATCAACCACTCCATATTACTCATCATTCTTCCACCACCAAATCCCATAAATCCTTCAGTTTCATGTCCTGAATCTCCGAGCATTTTGCTCATATCAGCTGTACTAAATAACTTAGCCATTGCTGCTGCTCCTAAAGAAACAAATACTAATGCAAGTCCAGCAACAATCATTGCTGCAGCTCCTGCAAGTATAAAAGGTGCTGCAGCTCCAGCAAGTCCCATAACAAGACCAACTCCAGTAACTAATGCTCCAATTTGACCAATTGTAATCCAACCAGCTTCATCTGGAGTAATAGATGCTGCAAATATAGAAACTGCAACTCCTAATAATATAATTGGGATTGCAGCAAATATCATAACAAGAGAACCTAAAAGTATCTCTTTAGCAAATTTACCAGCTAACCAGAATACTACAGCAACACCAACAACCATTCCAGCAATCATTAACATTGTCATTGCGGGATCGTCCATTGCTTGATACATTGTATCTACTAATAAGAATGCAAGTCCTAATAAAACGATTGCTCCAGCAGCGAACATTAATCCAATACTGATTCGTTTCATAGATTTATCAATTCCCATTTTATCTAACAAAAAGAAGAGTCCTCCAATTGCTAATAATGAAATTACAATATATGGTAATGCAGACATTCCAGCTGGATAAATTACCGATGCTAGAACTAAAGCAACTCCAAATAATAAGATTGCTTTTGCAACATCACCCATTGCAATTAATGCCTGTTGTGTTTTTGGATCTGATAAAGGTTTTGATGCAAATTGTAAAACTTTTGCTATAATGAATAATGCCAATCCAAATAATGGAGCAGCTATCATACCAACTATTAATAGAGGTGTTGCTAAGAATAAATAACCGGCAAATTTAAGAATTGCTGGTCCAATTTTTGAAATAGCATCAATTGTTAAAACTAAAGCTTCTGCTTTTGCTTTAAATTCTTTACTATTCGATTTCATAGATTCGATGGCATCAACGATTGCTGCTAATCCTTTACCGATACCTTCAAGTCCTTTACCACCAACTATTTTTAGGGCAATTGCATTTCCAATACCCATTCCTCCTCCACCGCCAGAATTTCCACCGGATTGTTTACCAGAGTTTGCGGTATTTTTAGCAATGGTTTTTAATAATCGAACCATCTCTTCAACCTTACCAAATAGTATTCCACCCGGACTAACTGCTTCTGCAGTAATCTGGGTGGATGTACTAATATATGTAAGATTATCGACTGATAGTCGTTCAAATGGACTTTTAAAGATACTCAAAATCTATGAATCTTATTTTTTACTATATATCAAGCTTAGAACTTAGGAGTCTTGAAACTTGGTGTTTTGAATGATGGAGCTTTCATATTAGGCATTTTTGCTTTTGCCATTTTTTGAGGATCTCCATATTTCTCCATTGCACCTTCTTCTTGACCTTTTTGTCCGTCATTCTGTCTCTTAATATAGTCTGCAAGGTCTTTAACGATGTACCAATATTCGTAATAGTCAAGTCTATCGATCTCAGATGGTTGTAAATGCAGATGATACATGAGATAGAACTTCGTCTTAAAGAAGTTCTCCAGCGATATCTTGAACAACGAAAAGAGATTTGATCCCGTCACGAAAGCCGATAGTTACAAGGACCTCCTCATCCTCGTGTGGCACCAACATTTCAGGTTGTACCCCAATTCGCATTTTTTCTGCGAGTCTATATATTAATGAATACTTTTGTGTGTTCCAACTGTGGAACTCGATTTCACCTTTAAAGATTTTCTCATCATTAAATCCTCTCCAATCTAAAGTTAGGTAAGGAATGATTTGTAAATAAGATTGATCCCAAGCTTTTTTCTCAACTTGACGAACTTTAATGTAATTTGTTACTGATTCCATAACACCAATTGAAGGTGGTCTCATGTAAATTGTACCAAAGCTTTTAGTTTGAATTGCAAATGCGCGTTTTTCATCGTCATAATATTTTGCAATTTCATCTGGAATTTGAGACAATTGAAAATATCTAGCTGAAAGTTCAGCATCGAATTCTTCACCATCTTTAGTTGTTGCTTTGATAGTTAATTTAGATTCTGGTTCAGGGAATGTTAAGTCTCTGATTGATAATAGAATATAAATTCTATCCTCTTCTAAAATGTCTTTGTATGATAACACTTTTGCTCCGCACTGGAATCTAACACAGTTTTTTACAATGTGATTTAATTTGTCCTCAATATCTAATAAGTTACCTTCGTCGATTGTTGAGAAATGTCTTACTTCAGCAACTTGAGCTGGTCTAATTGCCATTTTTGCATCACTTGGATAGAATCTTCCACCTGATGGTAATCCAGTAATATCGATTGAATGATAACCTAAGTGTAAATCTGGATCTGCTGCAGTTTGTGTTGCATAACGGTCCATGTTTACTTTTCCTAAGTCAACTCTTTCTTCTACTTGATTTTCTTGAGCTTCTTTAGCTTCTACCATTTTACGGTACTGTTCTTCCATGTTTGTTTCGTCGTTTTGATTCTTGTTGTTTGCCATATTACTTTGATTTTAAGTGTTTAATGCGTGTTTTGTCCCATTCTTTACTTAATTCGGGACGTCTTTCAATTTCTCTTCTTATTAGTTCTCTAATAAATGCCGAAACCGAAATGGGTCTTTGTTCAGCTTCTAGTGCATCATTTAAAATGATTATATTTAGAGCTTGGACTTCTTCATCGGTAATTAGTACCTGAAGTTTCCTAGTTAGTTTGTTTGACATAGATTATCTTAATAATATATTATATATTCTTTACAAAAAGAAGGGATGACTCTCGCCATCCCTTTTGTAAAATTTAAATTATGCTAATACTTCTTTAAAAGTATCACACTTCCAAGTTACTTCAATAGTAGCAGGATCTGTTGAGTCATAACTTAATTCGTTAGTAAACGGTAATCCTGATTTAATAAAGCAATCTTCTAAAGTGATTGTTCTGTAAATATCTCCAGCTCTATTGAACTGAACGATAACTAAAGTTCCAGTGTAATCTTTCTTCAAACCCATTAAACCTGTTTGAGGATCGTATTGTAAATTATACCATTCTCTTAGAGTTTTATATAGGTAAGCTTGATTTGAATCGTTTAAGTTCAAAGAGAAATTGATATTGATGTCCAATGAAGTATTGTCCGGCATACCAGCGTAAGAACGAGTAGCGAATTTGTACTTTTGTTGAACTTCAGAAACTTCTCTATATAGATCCAAACCACCGATGCTATTAACGTGTTGTAATAACAATGGAGAACCTTTTACACCTGCAGGTGGAATAACGGTAACTTCAAAGAGGTTACTTTGTACCGGTTCCCATTGAGAACCTTTTCTGCTTGTCTGGTCTTGTGAATAATGTGGTAAAGCCATCTTGTTTTTTATTGTTTTTTTATATATCTAATTTTAGCTGAAGTTTCCAGTTTGGATTTCGCCAGTATTTAATACTGTAGTTCTATGAACAACGATTTCTAAACCTTTAACTGGTTCAACAAATGTATCTAAGATACCAATGTTGTTGTCGATAACTTCATTAGTGTTATTTGATTGATCGATAACGTTCTTAAAGTCATAAACACCTTGGTCTGCTTTAACTGATTCCATAAAGGCATCTGCTAAAGTTTTAATTTCCAATCTTGTTTGTGCTGTATTAAATTCAAAAACATAACCTTTAAGAATGTTAGCTAAACCTTCTTGGATGTGGATCAATACTTCTCTTACGTGCGCAGAAGAAAGTGCTGATTTAACTGATTGTTGACCAGTTTTATTTCCAAGGATAGTTAAACCTACTCCTCTTTGGAAAACGATTGGGTTGATACCAAATGGTTCGATTACGTCTCTATCGTTTTTATCAAAAGCGTATTCAACTCCAACAACTCCAGTTCCAGATACAACTCCTCTTCTTGGACCAGCAATAATTGACCAAGGTAATGCAGTTGAATATTTATCGATGTAGTTATTAGATACGTAAGCAGCTGGTGGTACAACTAAATCTTTTCCGTTCTCTCTGATTAATAAACCAGGTCCATAATAGAAACCATAGTTAGCTCCATCATTGATTGAAGGAAGTGTATAGAATGCAGTTGGATTTTTATCCAAGTTTCCACCATCTTTTAAATACATTGCGTCAAATGCTCCACTTCCATCAGTAAACGACGGGTTAGTTGATTTTTTGAAATCAGCAATTGTTGGTGCATTTAAGATAGCTGCAACATTTTGTCTTTCGTGTGCTAAATAAGAAAGTTCTTTCTTATTTTGTAAACCTTCAACAGTATCATAAGAACCGAAAGTATCAACGATATATCTGTAAAGAATTAAATCTTTGTCAGCTAATGCGTCAAATAAGTTAGTTCCACTAAGTGCTAATAAACAATCTGCGATTGATTTATCACCAACTAAAGCTTTAGATAAAATGAATGGTACATATACATCAGTTGCTTCTTCAAAAGAAACAATGTATTGACCACCAAAACTACTAGGAACGTTAGAGTCACAAGTTACTGTTACTACAGTGTTTGGACCTACAGTTGCTTTAGATACTGATTTAATTTTAGCAAGTCTTCCAGCAGTTGCAGAAGGAACATACATTCCTTTCTTAAGAGTTACAGTTGAAATACCAGAAGCATAAGTGAAAGTGAAAATACCACCACCTAAGTTTGCATAAGTTCCAGTAACGTTACCATTTCCTGCTGTATTTAATTCAACACCAGTATATGCAATAACTCTTTGTGTTGTAATTGTGTATTTTTTGAATGAAGTTAAACTTCCTAATGCTTGTTTAACAGCTCCATCACATGTGATAGTTGTTTTATCATTTGCAAAAGAAACTCCAGTTACTTCAACATATTCACCAGATGCCTGAGCTTCAACAAAATTACCAACAGCAATAGATGATGAAATATCAGCATGGTGTACGTATAATTTATTAACATCTCCACCAGTTCCAACTTCAGTTGCAGCAGCATTAAATACTCCGTAAGGAATATTTTGTCCAGCAGTTAATGAAGTATAAGAAGCAGCATGTACTGTTCCAGTTATAGTTAATTTAGTGTATGGTTCAGGACCATCAGTAGTAACATATTCAGATCCAGTAATAATACCCCAAGTTGATGTACCTGTTTTAAGATATTTTGAAGTTGTAAAATCACCAGATAAGTTAGTTGTAGAATAAATCTTCAATATTGAACCAGATGCAGTAATTCCAGATGCTGTTAAAGTAGGAACTACAATTAAACTAGTAACTGCTTGGTCAGTGTGACCTAATCCTGTAAGAGAAACTGTTGTACCAGCTGCTGGATTTAAGTTTTGGTCTACTAAATAAGATAATAACTCGTAGTTTTGATCTTTATCGTAAACGTGTCCAACTAAATCAACTTTAGTTCCTGTTTCATCTTGTACTTTGTCTTCATCAACAGCACAGAATAAACCTGTTCTTCTAGCTTCTCCATTGATGATTGTTTCAATGTATAAGTTTCTACCTTCAAGATCTTTAAAGTTAGGAATCAATGAACCAGTGTATTGAGCAATTAAAGATACTTGTCTCAAATTAGAGAAAGCAGATAATTGACCTTTTAATAAACCGTCAGTGTTAAAATAGTTTTTGTAAACTGGATCGGTTGCCAAAGTAGCAGGATCGAATTCGCCTTTGAAAACAAAAACGTCAATCATGAAATCTGACAAATAATCTTTATCATTTAAGAATGCAGGAACATTACCTTCACCATACCACTCTCTAGCGGTAGTTTCGAATGGAGCAACGTCTTGTGCCTTTCTTACAAAAATTGTAATTGGTTCTTGTTTGATGTTAATGAAATTAATCATTCGGTCGTTATCTGTACCAATTGTTGTGATAACGGCTTCATCGCTTGGGTACCAGAATTTATCAGTGTCGAAGAACTTAGTATATTCATCACTTCCTTTTTCAGAAATTGCAGTAAAATCGCTACCGTTGGTAACTGGTGCTGCATAACTGATTTCATCAGAAGATTCGAATGTTGCTAAATTTAAGGCAAGGATTGGACCTCTAGTAAGAGCTGCAAATGCAGATCTGTGGAAGAAGATACCCTTTTTCTCTAAGTTTCTATCAATACCGCCGAAGATTGCATTAAAATCTTCAACTGATTGAATGAACACTGGAGTATTATAAGGGCCCTTTTTAGAGTGACCAACTACCAATCTGATAGTCTCTGTAGCAAAGTTCGTTGTTTGTGATTTATCGAATTCTAATCGATAAACACCTGAACTCTTGAATTGCAATAATTGAGGACTTAGTGCCATGTTATTTTGATCTTTTTTTCTTTATTCTATATATCTGTTTCTATCTCTGATTTTATTAACTTAATAAATCATAGATGTCATATTGCAAGTCTCCTTGTGATTGATTGTCCTTGTAGAGAGTTGCTTCCATGAAATCATGAAGTTTTTCGTCAATAACATCTAAGATTTCTTCAATAAAATCGGCGTAATCGGTTGTTCCAAAAAACTCGGTTGAAATAATTGCGGACATAATTAAGTCATCGTGACCCATTTGTGCTGAATAATTTCCACTCTTGTTAACACCAAATAATGAAGCTTCGTTAACTGTTTCAACTTCATTAATATTTATTCTATTTCCTTCGATTAACTTCTTAAAATTTTGACAAAATACTGCTTTATTATCAGATCTTAATCTAAGTCCAGGTTTTACTCCTTTAGAATCATGTCGATGTTTGAAACGAAGAATCATATCTTCATCGAAATCATTACGTTGAGGGAATACCGTCTGTAAGTATTTTAATAAGATTGTTCCGTATGTATTAAATTCAATCAGCATTTTAACGTTCTCAGAGTTGAAGACATCAATAGCCAGTGTATACAATATTTTTGAGAAATCTTCAATTGGATGCTCATTGCTTTTAAATACAGCAACTTGATCTAATTTAAAGAAATCATACATTGCTCCTGGATTTTCAGAAGCTTCAATTTCTTTTTTAGACATTGCAACAACCTCAAACACATTAATTACTGAGTAATCTCGACCTGAACCTTCTGCAATATCAATAGTAAATAACCAATATTTGCTTTCATCCTTTACAGTTTCAATGTCGAATCCTTTCTTAAATCCTAAGAATCCTTTTACGTCAATATGTATATTATCAAAGTCTTCAAGTTCATGATAAATGAATTTACCTGAGTTCTTTCTTAACTTACCAAGAGATCCTGGTGAAAGTAATAGAGATGATGAACTTACGAATTCATTACCATATTGTCGGTTAAATGCCTCTTCTGAACCTAAGTTTTCTAATTCTCGTTTATACCATTTGTCATCACGATCTGGATGTTGAAACCAGTCGATTCGCATTGGAGTATATGCATTCTTTCCGTCAATAGCAGCAGCCCAAATTTCATAGAATTTATTAAATCCATTCGGAGTTGATGTGATATTAATCCTCGATATTTTCGAAGATGATAACGTTGGATAAACGTTTTCATAGAATACATCAACGATATTTGGATGGATGTGGGCAAACTCATCTAAGTATAAGTTGTGAATGGTAAAACCAATACCTGCTTTAGCGGTAGTTGATTGTCCTACTAAACGACAACCATTATCACATCGAACGTTCATAACGTCATATTTGATAATTCCTGGTTTCATAAAGAACGGCAAATGTTCAATTACAACTTTTGCTTTATCAATAATCTCTTTAGTAGTTTCTCCCTTATTGGCTAAAAGTAGGGTATTCTTGTCCACATTAAAACAAATAAACCAAGCGTTAAAAATTGACGCCGTTACGGTTTTACCCATCTGTCTGGATGCTAGAACAATATTGAATCGATTATGTTGAAAGTTTCTCAACATATCTTTTTGATATTCACGAAGTTTTACCTTTTGAATCCCCTCATCGGTCATTACAACCGCATATTTCTCAGCAAAGTACACAATATCATGTGCGCATTTTGCAATTTCTGTAATTTCAGCATCAGTGTACTCAAATACAATATTACCTCTTTTTAAATGTTGTTTACCTTCATAAAAAGGCATGGACACTTGAGGACGGTAACCTTTATCTAAAGCGACTGTTAAATCATTAATTGCTTTAGTTGACCATACTACTTTGGCTGCTTGTGTTTCATCGGAATCCTTAGGAATCCATATATTATCACTCATTATCTTCTGGGTTTATTTCAATCACGTCAAGACCTTCATCTGCGCCAGATTGATTAATTCCCATTTGAATCATTCTCATTAGGTCCTTTGTACCTCTTTGGATATTTGGATCTTTAGAATCTCCTCCAACTTCCTCAATCTGAGTCGTGTTTGTGTTTTTGCGGTAAACTTCAATATCTCTAGCAATTCTCTTGTTAGATTCTTCAGTTGCCATCAAATACATTGTTTGTGATTTTATAATGTCGAGCATTGATTTTTGTAAAGTTGCCAATACCTCGAACATTCTTGGAGATAGCTCTCCATCTTCAATAGTTTCCAATAACAATGTTAGTGCTCTTTCACCAGCTTGAAGCTGATAAACCAGAGAAGACATTGTCATTTCGTCCATCTTCTTTTTTGCCTTAACATATTCATCGTTCTCGATAATATCTGAATCGAGATAGAATTTCATTAATGCTGTAATTGTTTTCTTAGCCTGTGTTTCTGCACTAGATTTTAAATTAGTATATGAAACTGCTGGGCTTTTATGTGCCGGTGGAACAGAAGGCAATGGCGTATCTGTTTCGACTAAATCTGTTAAAGATTCCTCATCACCAATTAACCATTCTAATTCTTTGCGAATGTCCTCTGCCTGGTCACGAATTGGCCTATTCTTATCTTTTTCTTCTGACATAATATGATATTATTTATAGAATATCTATCCCAATTATTATTGAGAGTTTCTGAATTTCTGGAATCCAAGAGACGGGATAGCATTGTCTATAATTACACCAAGCTGATTATCATGAACAACATATTGATTTAATACGTTGCTGTGTTGTTCGGCTTCAATTGGTGTATTGAATAATCTTAAGTTTGTTAGTTTTAACAAACCTCCTTTAAGTGAATATTTAGATTCAGGAATATCCCAAGAAATATTATAAACTTGATTTCTTGTCTCCTCAAATATTTTTACTAAATCATTTGAAGCAGATTGTGGACGTCCATTATTATTATTTGGATCTAATGAGTACAGGGCAACTGATAATTGATTAAATTGTTTGTTACCATTTATAACCAGACCATACCATCTATCAGTACCCATAATAATGTTTGGTGTAAATGTATAAGTGTTCGCGTTAACAAATACTTTTATATTTTGTCCAGATATAGTAACTTTAATTCCTTTATTGATTGTTGTATTTCCAAATACCCAATAATCTGTTGTTGAATTAAAATTAAATTCAGGAGACAACCAACATGTTAGAGCAAATCCAGTTGATGATTTAACAGGCGCTGTATATTCAATTGCTGCAAAACCAGTACTAACAGGTCCAAGATCGTAATAGTTTTTAGAAACGGTTGTCCATCTATTTTTAAGTTCACTGTCTACTATTTTTAAATCAGTTGATATGAAATTTCTAATACCATCTAAATAAGCAGTAGAAACTGTTTGGAAAATATCTGGTTTGGTATTCTTGATGTACTCATCTTGAATTTCAACTCCAAATACTTCGTCGATATCAGTGACTAATGAATCTGTTAAATTTTCAAAACTATTTTTAAGTACAGCAGTATCATTTTGATATTTCGTCAACATCACTTTCCAATATGTGATAGTTTCATTAAAACGGTCTCCTAAAGCGACTGAATTAATCATGTACATTTTATTGATAATTGGAATGAACATGTAATCATGCTCTCTTGGTCTTTTACCTTGTCCAAAAACAGTTTGGAATTCTTGTTGAGTGATATGGATTTCAAAATCTTCAAATTCCATACCAAACATATCGAAATTAGTTGTTGAATCTGCCGGGAATTCATTATCTGGAACCAAGATTTTAACAACATCCTGATCAACAACATTATGTAATGAATATTCCATTAAGATAACATCCTTTGTTCTCTTGTCTGGTTCAGTTCTAAAATAAGTAACTTGGTGACCAAAGATATTCTTAACAATATTTGCTAATTGAATATATGTTTGTTGCGATCTAAATTGACGGTATGGTTGAAATAATGCACTAGCATCTGAGCAAGTTGCTTCAATTGTTGCGCAACCTGAATAAATGAAAGGATCTGTACATGTTGTACAAAATTGTGGACATGATTCAACAGTACCATCAGTTGTTTCAACTGTTAAAGTTGCTGAAATAAATGTTAATTTAGCACCAGTATTTAATGCTGATACTTCTGCACCAAAATCAATTAGTACATTAGCACCTGAATTCCATAGATATGCTTTAAGATCGCCTGGAAGTTGATTAGTATTTAATTCTGAAAATTCACTAAATGTTTTACCAGCGTCTGTTGATAATCTGAATGTATAATCAAATTTATTATTATCATCTACCGGTCTGTAGAAAGTAAATCCAGAACCAGAGAAATTAACTGGAAGAGTTAAAACTAGCGTTGTACTATTTGTTACGGTTGCAATTTCTAAAACTCTATTACCAACAATGATAAAATGCGAATTTTGAAAAAGTCTGGTAAAATCGGTTCCTACGCCATAAACGATAGTAGAACCACTAGTAAAACTAAGGGTTCCTAACGTTGAAACGTCTGATACTCCAGAAAGTATGTCCCATGATAAAACTTTCTTTAAGTTTAAATATGGGGTCTTGATTGATGCAATTAGAAAATCGCCGTATGCTGTTGCAATACTACCTGTAACCATTACAATGAGTTAATTTTGTTTATATATTCTCAGTAATCGGTGACTAGTAGGACTTCTGGATTATCGCCACCTAGTTTTGGATCACTCATCATATCTAACATGATAGAAATTGTATCTACAACATCCATCTCATTGTCTGAAAGTTCTTTAACTTTTCCTTTATCTGCAACCATTAACCATCGATCTAGACGATCTAATAAGTCATTTAGTTTTAGTCTTTTATATGGTATGCCTTCTTCTAGAATTCTCTGTTCATGTAGAACTTTATTAAAAATAACCACTTCATCTTCGTCAAAGATTTCAAATGTCTTTAATGTTAAGTGAAGTATTTTAAATCCAAATTTTATTGAATCTAGTCCATTTTCGTCTTTAGTCAAGCGACTATATGTTCTATTCTTATTAAGAGTCAATTTAATCCATCTAAGATGTTTCATTTGAGTAAGAAGTTTGGTAATAAAGAAGATTGAATTAACCTCTTTGTGCATAACTTCAAACCCAACTGAATTAAATAAATTAATCTCATTTGGGAATTCTCTTTCAATAAAATCTAGAAGCTGATCTTTAGTAACAATTATTGAATTTTTATCCGGACTGAGAAACTCTATTTTGTTTCTAATTCCAGTCCAAAGTTTATTATCGTTATAATTATATTTAAAAAGCACGATATCAACGACATCGGCGGCATCATACATTGAGAAATCATCTTGCATTAATAAACTTTTATGTTTTCGTCTAATCTTTTAAGTTCATCAAGAGTTTCTTTTCTAAAAAACTTTAGAGCTTCATTGTATTCTCTTTTACCAATCTCGTTCTTTTTCATATAGAATTCAATTGCCTCTTGACTAGGTATGTATTCTTTTTTATCGACAGCAACCGATTCAGATTTTTTAGTTTTCGTATAGATCCATGGTGGAACTGCAGAAAAACGTTGGGCAACTAGAGCCCAACTATCAATCACTGCTAATCCGTTAATACCATTGATATTAAATGCTTGTGCATTTGCAGGAAACTTAATTGAAAAGAAACGGTTAATCATGAAATGGTGACGTTTCTTATTAAAGTCCTTAATATTCTTATAGTCTTTTGGCTTTGTAAACATGATTTTCACAAAGTCAAATAATTTAGTTTCGTCTAGCATAATTTTATTTTATCCAATCATTATATGCCTCAGTGTAGGCTTGTTCTATTGAAAGACTTGGGTCTTGAGACATGTGGCTTTCGGCGAATACCTTAACCTCATATTCAAGACCCCATTCTTTTGCTTCTTTTAAGATTTCTTCTACGATCTCTGGCATTAAAATAATTTAATAGTTGTAGATGAATCTTTGTCTTTTGTTTCATTTTCGTCTAAGCCAGCAAATGCATCAAAATCAACCGGAGTTTGATTAGCTTTTTTCAACCAACTAGATCCTTCAAGAATCTTTTCCATTTGAGATAGAACCATAATTGCTGGTTCAGTTTCTTTATCTCGATCAATTACCTTTGTAATTTCTTGTTGGATTGGTTCTGGTATAGTATTGTAGTGAAGTAACATCAAATCAAGATTTTGATTAAATCTATTAAGGATATTTACTTGAGTGTCATGACCAATAATACGGTAAATCAGGTTAACAATCTTATCAACTTGTGTTTTGTTAAACATGTGGTCAATAACAAATTCGCCTTCTTCTTTAATGTATTGTTCTAAGATAGCTTCTGCCTGTTTGTCAGTAATTGAGAATGTACGATCTTTACCATTTTTCATAGGTTTTTGGTACGTAACAACAGATTTGATGTTATCAGATTTGTCACCCATTAGAATCTTTTGGAAAACAAAACGATCACAGTTGATTTCTTCGACTTCAATTGAATTCTTTTTCATCCAATCAACCATTTCATTTTTGATACGATCACTTAAATGACTAGGGCTGTCCATATTGAATAACAAATCTTCATTTGAGATTTCTAATTCAGTTGTATCACTAAAAATATCATTGAATCCTTCGAATGCAATTAATTTACGTTTAGTGTTATAATACCATAGTGAATAACCATCAGTTGCTTTTGAGTAATCAACTAATTGAATCATATCACGGTCACCAGTCCAAATAATGCAATTCTTACCTTGTGTATTTAAATAAGTCGACCATGCAAATAGAATATCATCTGCTTCTGCACCTTTAACTTGATTTACAATAACACCTTTTTTAGCAAGGATTAATTTAAATTCATCATATACTTCGTAGACAGCTGACCAATCAACTGAACTATCTTGAGTACGAGTACCTTTATATTGCGCTTCAGGAAATAGATCCTTACGCCAAGATTTTGAATCAACCGCAAAAACGATTTGATTAACAAAAGGAGTCATTTTTCGAACTTCAGATGCAAAGTCGATTGCAAGTTTTCGAATGAACTGTCCTTTGCTCGCATCATCACCAAGTAGAGCACCGCTTTTAGGCCTTGGTAGAACGAACAATCTACTGTGGATGAAATAGTTACCATCGATAAGTAGTGTATGATTTCCGAGCTTCATATATTGTATCTTTAATTTGTTTCTTATGTAAATATAAACAATTTTCTTGACATAAAAAACTGTTTAGTGAATTATTTTTAAATTATTTTACGATCTTACAATCGTTTGTAATTCATAAAAGCAACTCAACATTGTAATGATTGGGTCGATAACATTAACTCTTTGAGCTTGATGTTTGGCAACACAGATTGCAATTTGAGGAATATGCTTAATACTATTCGGCTTTTCAGCTTGTACATATTCAATAAAGTCATTTCCTAGAGATTGTAGAATATCATCAACTCTATTTGAATAGTCACTAACCAAAATCTTATAGTTCTTTGCAGGATCAGTTTCATTAAAGATTAATTCAAATGCATCTTTATAAACTGAGTTAAATTTCTTAACATCATCAATTGTGATATTTCCTGTTCCTTGTGTTTTATAACCTTGTAACTTATTAAGTGTGCTTCTTAAATCTGGGAAGTTACGTTTAACAAATTCAACCAGGGCTGGTTTTTCAATGGTCATCTCTTCTTTACCACAGATTTCGTAAACTCTCTTAATATATTTCTTAGTTAACTCAGTCTCTTCAGCTTTATCAAAGTCAAAATTGATAACTTCAAAACGAGAAAGAATTGGATCTGGAATTTTATTAACATAATTACAAGTTGCAATAAAACGAGAGTTACTTGCAAATTGTTCCATGGTTGCACGTAATGCTTTAAAGAACTGGTCAGATACTCCATCAACCTCATCTAAGATAACTACTTTGAATTTACCTTGGTCATCTAAGATTGACATAGTTGAACAAAAATCGGTAATTCTGGTACGAATAACTTCTACTGAAGTATCAGTTGATGCATTAATATAAATGTACGGCAAACCAAATTGATTAACAATTGCCTTTGCTGTTGATGTTTTACCAGTTCCTGGACTTCCAGCTAATAACATGTTCTGTGTAATTCCATTTTCAAATTTGGACATTACACGATCTGGTAAGATTAATTCCGATAGATTCTTCGGACGATATTTTTCTGTAAAAAGAGAGTGAACCATAAATTATTTTTTTATACACTTTTAGTTTAATTTATATCAAGAATGCTCTTTTAGTTTCAAAAATAAATAAACTATATGGCGTTTAGAGTTAGATTTCCAAAGATTGTTCGAACAGGTGGACCCTTTCCATCTAATAAGTATGGTATCATATTAAAGTACCTATCGAGGCTACAGAGAAGATTCTTAGCGGATCATCCGATTATCAAGGATAGAGCCAAAGACGACCAATTTGTACAAATCTTATTAGAACTTACAAACTACTCGGTACAACCATTCAAGTATAAAGATCGTATGTATTACGACTGGTCAACGGGATCAATCGTAGAGAAATCAGAACTCTTAGACAATTACAACTCAATCCCTTGGGTTTGTGCCGTCAGTGGTAAGCCAATCACTTGCAGAACAGATGACTTTAGTATAGAAAACTTTATCCATCCAGAATACCATGATATTTTAAAGGCTCCAATGGTTGATAGCCGAATTCTTAAATCCTCAGTAGAATTCCGTAAATATGTGAAAAAGCTCCTGTTGAATGAACAACAAGAGCTTTTAAAATTGGCTAAAAAGAATTCTAAAGTTAATTAACCTAATAGAACTCTCATTCTATCAGCAACTGACATACTAAATTTATTTTCGTTTAATTTAGTTTGAGATTCTAATAATCTTAATTCAGCTTCTAATATTCTACCTAATTCGGTACCTTCTAACTGCCAAGATTCTTTTGCAGAAATTGCGGCAATTTTATCTTTGATTTTCTTGATTTTCTCTTCATCACCAGATTCTTCAGCTTTCTTTAAGAGTTCTTTATATCTTGCGATCATTCCGTCTTTAGAATTTTTATCTTCTGGTTCTCCTTTTTTAGGCTCTTCCTTAGGTTCCTCTTTTGGTTCTTCTTTCGGCTCTTCCTTAGGTTCTTCCTTAGGCTCTTCTTTTGGCTCTTCCTTAGGTTCCTCTTTTGGTTCCTCTTCAGTAGGCTCTTCTTTTGGTTCTAAAGCTTTAAGAGCTTCTTCTTTCTTCTGTGTATAGTTTTTAATATCTTCTTCAGCGTCTGCTTTATCTTGAGAATCTTCTTCTAATTCAGCAATTTTTAAAGATATTTGCTCAGCTTTAATCCAAAGATCCCATTTCTTAATAGCTTCTTTAGGATCTTCACTTTTGGCAATAACATCAGCATCTTCTCTAAGATCCTTTCTTTGGTCTCTTAATGTACGAATTTGTTTTTGAAGTTTTTCATCATCACCACCTTTACCGTCTTTTGCATCAGCATTTGCGTCTTCAGCATCAGCCTTTAATTGTTTAACAGCTTCTTGTTCTTCAGCAAATCTTTTCTGTAATTCGCCCATAGAATCTGCTAAATCTTTCTTTTTCTTTGGATCGTCTTCCATACCAGAAGCACGCTTAACTAGTTCCATTTGTCCTTTAATCTTTTCAGATTTTAAAACCTTTTGTACGTAAGATCCTCTATCTTTAGCTTTATCATCAACAGCAGATTGTAAACTATCAATTTGCTTGTCGATTGTAGCTTTTTTATCTTTAATAGCTTGTTTTTTATCAGCATTAGCAGAACCAGAAAGATTATCAACTGTGATTTGCATATCTAATGCGTTCATCTTCATTTTATTTACTTTCTTCTGCATTGAACGATATTTTGGAGCAAATAAGAAATCTTTAACTTTGTCCATTGCTGTTTCTGAACCAGCTTCATTAAGTTCTAATGCGTCAATGGTTTCAAGTTCTTCTTTAACTTGAGTACCTAATTGAGAGAGATGAGTCATGATAGTATCAATATCATTAATGATTTCTTCTCTTGAAAAAGATGGAGCCGATGAACCTGTTTCTGGACCAGCAGATCCTGTAGGTTTTGTATCAACTTCAGTTTCGGTAGTGGCAGTCGGTTCAGGCATTTTAACGGCCTCTAGAACTCTGGTATACCAGCTATTAAATTTTGATTGTTCCATATTCTTTTATGTTTATGTTTGGATATGGTTTATATATTTACTTTTCTTGGTAAAAAAGAAAAGGCTCTCCATTGGAGAGCCTTTTATATAAATCTAAGTTAGATTTTCAATACAGATTAAACCAAGTTTAACAAGTTAGAGAATCTAGTAGTACCTGAAGCACCATTGTAGATTTCAAACGTTACGTATTGAGTTTCTGGGTGGAAACCAGCTTCAACTAGAGCGAATCTAGATTTAACCGCGATTTTAGGAGCCATAGTTCCTTCAGCGATAGTTTGTACTGATTCAGCCATTAAGTAAGGCATGAAAACTAATCCAGGACCATTACCATCTCCTTTACGACCAACTAAAACGGTTTGGTAGTTCCAAGCCCATTTTGGGTTAGTGTAAACTTGAATTCCAGCTACAGAACCTACAGGGTAGATAGCACCAGCAGCTTGAGAAATAGTATTAGCAAATGGATTTGGTACGAAACCAGCAACAGCTTGCAATACAGTAGCAACTTGTGGACCTACAACACAGAAGTTACCAGCACCACGACGACCACGGTTAGCGATCAAGTTAGCAGCTGCTAAAATTCCAGTTAAGATTTTTCTGTGCTCAGAACCTTCTGTTCTACCACCAGTTAAAGTACTATTTAAACGTACGTTCAACGTATCTGCATCGATTTCACCAGCAGCAGCGGCTCTAGTAATGTTTAATGTACCTAATGAACCAACGTTGTTAATGATTAAATCATTAATGTTTTGAGTTAATTCGTTAACTAAAACAGCTTCAACTTGTGCAACAGCATCAACACCGAATTGTTTTAAATCTTGAACTTGCTCACGAGTTACTGCAGCTGCAACTTGGAAAGTCTTAGCTTCAACAGCTTTAGAGAACAATGAAAGACCCATGATCTTCTCATTAGTTTGTTCTCCAACTCCTCTTGTGAAAGGTTCAGAAATGTTAGAAGAGTTTTGAACTCCAGCGAATCCTGGGATATGATCTTCTAAAGCTTTTACTAACTGTACATCAAGTTGAGTAGCAGTAGCATCTGGAGAAAGAACTGCATTTACAGCTAACAATAAGTCAGCAGCAACGTTTGCAGCAATTGGGTTTCCAGCAGCTTTAAAGATTGAATAACCATCGATACGAGATTTACCAACGAAATCGTAAGCAACAGATACAGCAACAGCAGGAGAACCAGCAGTAGCAGCAGCTAAATCAGCTACACCAGCATAAGTTCCGTTTGCTTTTACGTAAGTTGGTGCAGTTGTACCTCCTAATTTACCGCCTTCGTAAACGAAGTCTAAGTAAGATAAAAGACCCATTGGACCAGCCATAGGGATTACTGGTACTAAATCAAGACCAATTGTTTGTGCAGCAACTTGCATTGCTAAAGGTAATAAAGTAGGAGATTTGTCACCAGAACCTTTTTGTGCGTTTGTTACGTTTGTACCAAATGCAGAAGGTAAAGTTACAGCACCCATACCAAAGATGTTACCAGCGCTACCTAAAGCCATCATGTTTGCATCTTCATACAATTTATGATTGTGGCAGTACTCTGACATCCAAGCTAGTTTAGAAGCGTCGTTGATTCCTGTAGCAGATTCGATGATCGGTGCCCAAGTTTCTCTGATTTCAGCTTCATTAATTAAATTTGCCATTTTTGAGAATGTGTTTTTTTGTTTTTGTTTTTAGCGTAATGCTCGACATACTTTAGATTTTTGCTTCTTATCTAATTATCGTCGTTTTATTGTTTTATTATATATTCAATTCTTTTTTCGAATTTTCTAAATTTTCAAAAATTTACTTTTTGAATTTTTTAGCAAAAGCTTCTTTCATATCAGTTAAATCATAACCTAATGTGTTTGCTTTTTCTTCAACTTTGTTACTTTCGTTAACAATTTCGATTTTTTCCATTACTGGAGTAACCTCTCTAAGGTCTCTTTGTTGCCAAAAGTTTCTTACTTGATATTCAGTTTCTAATTTATGATATTTAGACTGTGCCAAGATTTGATTCTTTTTAGATTCAGATAAACCATTCCAAGTTTCTCTGTATTCTGTAGGCATTGCTTTAAGTACCATTGGTTCATCAGTTGATTTTGCAGCCAACGCGTTGTTCCATAGAGCATAGATTTGAGATTCAGTTAAGAATCCTTTTCCTTCAACAACTGAAATAACTTTAGTTTTATCTTCTTCAGCTAGAGTTTTGAACTCTTCTACTTTAGATTCAGAAATAAATTTAAAGAAGTTAGGTTCAGTAGCTACTTTTACAGTTGCTTTTTCAACTAGTGCTTGTAATTTTTCAGAAATTTCTTTCTTATAAGCATCCATTGGATCTTCTGATTCAGTTACTTCTTTACCAACATTATCTCCTTTAGTTGCTTTTGCAGCTTCTAAGTCTTTATCTAATTCTTTAGCATCATCTTCAGCTCTGTCTTCAGCTTTAGCATATTTCTTACCATCAGCGTCAACTACTGCAGTTGTAACATCTTTAGAATCATCTTTAAGTTCTGTAGCTGGAGTACCGGTTAAACCGTCAGCGGCTTCAGTAACTTCTTTACCAACGTTTTCTCCTTCAGCTTTAGAATCTTTAAGATCTTTTTCAAGTTCTTTAGCAGTATCTTCGATAGCATCTTCGCCAGTTGCTACTTTTTTACCGTCAAATTCTACTTCTGGAGTTTTGTCGTCAGACATTTTCTTGATTTTTTCAGCAGGAAGACCAGCTTCTTCACCATCAGCTTCAACAATTAAGTTTTTGTTAACTGATTCAGCGATATACTCAGCGTATTCAGTAACTTTCTCTAAGTTTTCTTTTAAGTAAGTTACATACTTCATCATGTTTTCATGAGTTGCAGCACCATCATTGAATGCTTCAGCTAAGTAATTAGAATATTCTTTTACTTTATTAACTGACTCTCCAATTTTTTCGCTGTATTGAATTGATTGATCCAATTTCTCAGCGATATGATCGCCATGTTGAATTGAATCATCTAATTTTTCTGCTAAGTAGTTGTTATATTCAACAACTGAATTCATTTTCTCAGCAAGGTAACTAGAGTACTCTTTAAGATTCTCAACTTCTTTAGCAAAAGTGTCGTTGTTCTTTTCAGTTAGAGACTCTTTTAAACCTTTGATTTCAGTAGCTAAATACTTAGAATACTTATTGAAATCCTCAGTTGATACGAATCTTGATTGTTCCATTTTGTTTTCTTCTATAGTTTGTGTTTGATTGTTTTCTGGATTATTTATCTCATAAATCAGAATGTCGCCAGCGTCTTCAAAACCAAAAGACTCATTAACTCTTTTTAATTCAGCATTAGCAAATCCAGGATCTGCAACTAAATCATAAGTAAATAATTGTTTGATTTTAACTTGACCGTTAGATTCAACAGTACCAGCTGCTCTTGAAGAAATATGTAGAGGAACTCCAGCATCAACTAATGCTTTTGCTTGTCTACCAGCGTCTGTATCTAATAATCTGATTTTTCCCATTACCTGTTTAGTATCTTTATTGTAAGATAGTTCTTCGATAACGTGTGAAACATTCTTTAAAGAGATGTCAAAATTTTGTGGGTGATCTAATTCACCTAATAGTTTAGATGACTGGATTTTTGCTTGTAATGATTCAATTTGTGGAACATATTCAGCTTCCGTATAAATACGATTGTTTCTGTTCTTTACACCAATTTCACCAAAGCATCCTTCTAGAACATAAGATCCGGCTCCAGATTCATCCTTGTTAAAAGATAGGGTGTTCCCTGATCTTTCTAGAATAAGTAATTTACTTTGTGTAGTCATATTTATTGACAGTATGTTTGTTTATATATCTGATTGATTTTTTGAATTTTTTAAAAAATAAATTATAACTCACCAAGGTCTGCTGTTGGATCGCTTGCTCCATCATCTTTTTTCTTACCTTCTTTCTCGGTTTCTTCTTTATTTTCCTCTTCTTTAGTCTCATTATAGTATTCTTTCAACTTAGACATATCACCGTCTTTGAATGCATTTTGACCATATTGAGTAAAGAAATAATCTTCAAATTCTTTTTCAGTAGCAGATGCTGCAATAGCTCCTAGAATTTCAGCAGCTTTAATAACTTCTCCGCTATCTAAAGACAGATCGTCAACATATACCTTAGAATCTTCAGCTTTTAAAGCTTCAGCTTCAGAAATGAATTGTTCAAATGTTTTAATAGTTTTCATTTATATTGATTTTTTATTTTAGAATTATATTCCTCCACCCATCATTCCCATTGGATCTGCTGGTGGTTCTTCAGCTTTTTTAGCTTCAGCTCTTGCTTTATAAGCTTTATTAGCTTCTTTATCGTCTGGAGACATTTTTAAATATCTGTCAACTAAGAACTCAAGATCGAAGTAGTGGTCTTCTTCCATTGTAACTGGATTCGTAATCATAAGGTTACTATTCATGTTAGAGATGAAGTCAAGACGTTTCTCCATTATCTCCATTTCTTTCAATTCAGCAAACATGTTCTCTTCATTATATCTTAATGAAATTTGTGTTTTGAAAGCAGGATCATCTGAGAACTCAGGGTACTTAAGACACATTTGAATATAGAGTGGCTTAACAAGAATCTCTTGCCATGAACTTCTTAAACGATTAATAAATTTAGCAAATTTAATCTCATCACGAATCATACCATCAGCAGCAAGATTGAAATCTCCACCACCATCTTCATACATAAATCTATTGTAAGGGATTTTAGAAACTGCTTTTAATTTATCAGTGAAATATTTTAATGCTTCAGTATCTGATAATTCTGGACCATCTCCACCAAGAGTTTCAATTTCTGGTTGTTCTCCATCTTTAGATGGTAACCAATATTCTTTATTAAATTGTAGCATTGGTTTACCATTAGTTTTCAGCATACCTGAATCCCAATCGAAATCTACAACTTCTTTATAGTTATTCATTAATTGTGCCAACGATTGTTTAGCACGTGTTTTAGATTTACCTCCAACAGGGATAATGAATTTCATTCTGTAAGAAGCATTGGTAACAGCCCAAATAACTCGGGTGTGTTCCATAACTCTCATTAAGTTAAACGATCTAATTAAACGTTCAACATAAGAAATTCTAGACGCTGTTGTGATAGAAGAGTAAGAAATATAAATGATTTGAGAATCATATAATTTTCTCTCCTTAATTGGATCATCTTTAAACTGGATCCAAACTTTTTTACCGTCTTCTTTATTATAACCAGGTACTAGTGTAACTGGATCGATTTCTTTAAAACCGATGATTTCCGTCATTTCTGGATTGTAGATAATCTCAAATGATAGATAACCATCAACAAGCCATTTGCGGAAATAGAACCACGCTGATTGATCAGCTGCAAAACCAAAATATTGATAGATGTTTCTGTATGCTTTATTAAGATAACTATTAACCTCCTCAGAAACCTCCATACCGATAATATCAGGATTAGCGATGAAGTTTTTCTCGTCGTATACAATAGCTTCATCACAAAGAATATCAAGAATGTCCTCAATCTCATCATGCATTGAGAAGCTTCTTAACTCTTCTCTCTTTGTTTTGTAATTCATGTCGAAGAACGGAATGTTCTTACGCATGTTTGTATCAGCCATTGATAGAGCAGCAAATGCTCCATAAATATCATCATTGTCTGAACCCATCATGTTCATTTGGCCGTAACCAAACTGATCTTCCATAGGTCCAATCGCTTGAGATTGTCTAAGTACTAGATCGTCATAGTACATTCCAAATGACGAAAGCCTTTTTAATCCATCACTTAGATTAAAAGGTCTCTTGGCACTAAAAGGTCCATTTTTATTTACAAATCCCGCCATGTAGCTTTAGTTTTTTATTGTTTTATATATTAAGATTTTTATTGTCATTCTTACCAGTGTTATCCTTAGGTGGCATAATCACTTTCGGCTTATTGTTTTTATCAATATTATATTGTTTAAACTCATTCCGAATTTGAGTAACTGTAGCTCCGTGTATCTTTGCAAATTCACATATTGCTATTTTAGGCCAGCTTTCGTAGCTAACGACTGCTTGATTTTTCTTTAAATTAGGCAAATATCTTCTAATTGCAAATCCAAATCCATAACGATCTAAAAACCTTTTTGCATTTTCATATTTAAGATCGAGTAAAGGTCTCTGTTTTCTAGCATCATTTGCTTTAGCACCCTTTTCATTCATTTTAATTTTGCCTTGCATTCTCATATAGAGAGCATCCAACATTTCCTGTCTAAATTTTGCAGGAAGTAGATTTAAATTAATACCAATATCGGTATGGTCTTTAGTATCTAGTGCTAGAACAACAGGTGCTTTATCAAACCATTTTAATCTATCTTCAGAAATTGGATGTTCATATTTAAAAACATATATCTTTCCTGGTTCAAATCTTTTTCGAGTAGGTTTGGCTTCCATTGCCTCTCTAGCATCTAATGAGGTTTTAAACCAATTAGTCGCCACACTCTTAGCTTTGGCATATCCGCCATTGTCTTTGAACATTTGCTTTATTTGGTCTTTAATGTAACCCATTAATTGTCTTTTCTGTTAAGATTTGAAAATTCCAATTTCGATTGGAACAGTATGATTTGGCTGCTATATATTTATCCAAATTTTTAGTGTACTGCTCGACCATGTACTTATAACTATTAAGTGACTTAGTCGAATTTTTCTTTGGGGGAAGTGGTTTTTTAAGCTGATCTTCTGGTTTAATTTCTATAAGAATGTCTTTGGTTTTACCGTCATCTTGTAGAACTCTAATAAAAAAGTCTGGATTGTATTTGTGTTCTCTACCATCCAATCTCCAGAAGTATTTAATCTCTACTGGTTCGCTTGACCAATAAATAACTTTTTCATTTCGATCGCACCAAATCATGAATTTCCGCTCCCATGAGGAACGGAAAATTACCGGTGATTGTCCAACATATTTACTTTGATTCTCGGGCTGATAATATCCTTGAACAAATCCTGAATTCTTGCTTGGTTTGACTTTCTTTATTGACATTAGATACTATATATTCCGCCGCCACCTTCTCCGTCGCTATCACCATTACCGGTTCTGTCTAATGAGATGGTACCTTTGTACTTTAAAGGATGTAGTTTATTCCATCCTTTTGCATAACCTCTTTTGGCTATTTCGGTAAAATATGCGAAAGCATTTGTGTATTTTGGATTGAAATTTCTCCAATACTTTAATAGATCTAAAATTGCAAATTGTAAACAATCTGCTCGATCATCATCATTAACAAATCGTAATCTATTAATTGCTTTTTCTGCTAACAAGATTAGCATTTTTTCAGCGTCTCTTGTCAGTTTATCCTGATCTTTAGATTCGCATATTGCTGTATAAAAATCTCTATTATTTAAATAGTTTTTATTTGCTCTGGGTTTTCTTTCAGCCACGATATTTTCTGTATTTTTAGGTATTATATAGCCGATAATAGATTTGTTTATTAACTCAAAAAAGGGGACGCTTTGCGACCCCTTTCAATTTTTATGTAGTGTAATTAAAATTATGCGTTTAGCTCAACAATTTTAGCTTCCCAACCTTTAATCTCTTCGCTGATTAATTTATCAGCAGCTTTGATTTCTGGATTCTTTTTATCAGCATTTGCCAATAATTCTCTTTGCTCTTTTAAGAATACAATTGTAGATTCGTAAGCCATAATAGTTTTTGCTTTTTCTGCAATTTCTACTGCTTCAACCTCTAAGAATTCTACTAAGAAAGCTGATGCATCTTGACCAGTTTGTTCTTTAACATACTCTAATGCAGAAGTTGCATTTTCAGCTTTAAAGAATTTAGCAATTTTATTTTCAGAATTAAATCTAGAAACGAAAATATTATTTTCAACTTTCATTAAATCTACTGAGTTGTTATTTCCTTCAAAACAAGATACGAAATCTAATTGAATGATAGAATCTAACATTGATGGTACACTTTCAAATAATTCAGCAGTAATTTTGTGCTCATATTTAACAACTCCGGCAGAAACAACATGATTAACAAATGATTCAGATAAAATTTCTGAGTTACCCCAAGTAAATTTACCTTCGGCAATATTGTAGTTAAATCTTGCAGCACCGTAGTACCATTTAACATTCTCATTAGTAAATGAGAAAGATTGAATAGCTCTGATTTTGTTGCCAAATTCAGGCGTAATTTGGTTATGTTCTAATTCTTTTATTTCAGAACCAACCATCTCAAATACGCGTCCATTCAAATAGAATTGAACTCCGTTTTCGGTTTGATTAATTGGAGACAGAATGTTTTTAGTCATTTTTACTCTGGTTTTTTTCTTTTATTATATATCTAGTTCTATATATCGTTCTAATTGATAATATTAACATCATCACTATTCATAAATCCTCTTTTAAATTCAGCAGGGTCTTCCGTTACAACCGTTGATCTGATTTCAAACATTCGGTTACCAACGTGCATTTCAGTATTTCCTTCAGATCTTGGTCTTCTACCTGTAACGCTATTCGGTCCATTTATAGAACCATCTGAATCAAGTCCTAAAACATCTGTTAAATCATATCCATCTCCTAAATCAAAGGCTGGTAAGAACGAATTCACTTCTAAAGTTAATGCAATTTTATATTTACCCTTACTTTCAAAAGTATATTCGATTGGTCTTTCTGGGCTATAATCATCTGGCATTGCATAGTATGCTGCTATTTTATATGTACCCTCATTAAGGTGTCCAACTTCTGTATAATAATAGTTGGATTTGTACATCTTTTTGATTAGCATTTCTGTAATCTTTAATGCATCTAGTTGAGATGATACTAAAATTTCAACAGCAAATGACATTGTAATTGGAATCATTTCAAATTCAGCAGTATATCCTTGCATTGAACCGTTCTCATCTAAACGAGTATATGCTCCTCTGTTTCGACGATTAACCAATTTAGCTGAATCAATTTGAATAGATTCTAAATTGGCAACTCCTCTTGGAATTGTCTCATAGTTCCCATCAGCATAAGCTTTATTTGGTACACAATCAGGACCGACTGCTGTACTAAATAAGAAATTATCCCTTAGGAAATCATCGTCTCCGGTTACTGAGTAATAAAAAGGAACATCAATTACTGCTCTTTTATTCTCTTCTAATTGACGGTAAAAATAAACTTTGTTATTTAAATCAGCCAAGAATCCGATAATAAGATGTCGGATAACTGAATCGTCAGAATTGTATTTTACGTTATATGATGCCATATTCTATATATTATTCGATGGACTCAATATCAAATCTTGAGAACCCGTTTTCTTTATATATGTGTATTTTTTTATCAAACATTTCGTGAGGTAGGACAGTGTGATTAATTACAAACGTATTAATTTTACTCTCTTTAATAACCTGACTCAAGATTTTTAGGATATTATAAATACCATCTTGATCGACAGAACTTAATAACTCATCTAAAAATAATAAGTTTAATTGAGGGAATCTTAATTTAAGAATCTTGATAATTGCAATAATTACGATAAAATCTGCTTTCTTTCTCTCTCCAGTCGAAAGAGTCATTGGATTGATATTCTCTCCTAAATGATTAATAATACAATCAAATTTCTCATCAAAACGAATATGGAATGGTAAGTGCATTGTTGCTGCCATAGCTGCAATATTTGCATTTAAACCTGGCAGAATTGTTTTAACTGCAAGGTTTTTAACACCATCTTCGCCTAATACTGATTCAATTGCTTCTAAGAAATTGTAATCCGAATTTAATGTTGCTTTTTGAGAATCTTTTTCGGCTTCTTTATCTTCAAAATCTTGAATGATTTGTTTTAAATGGTCGAATTCTTTATTATCGCTAAGGCTACTTTTAATTTTAAGTAACTCTGCTTTTAGAGACTCAATTGAAACATTCATACCAGAAACTCGATCTAAAACTTGTCGTTCTTTAGCTCTCAAACCCGTAATCTCTTCACCAATATCTCTAATCTCATTTTCATGGACTTTCATTTGATCAGGAATGCCAGTACATTTATGTTCAATTTCATTCTTTCTTTCAATATGAAATTCAGTTGATAAAGGAGCTTCACATGTTGGACATGCATTTTTCTCATACAACTTTAATTTTCTTTGAAGCTCTTCATACTCATATTTTAATTTTGAGTATGACGATTTTGATGTATCTAAATCTGTTGCTTTAGTACCTATTGATTTCTTAATTTTACCAATAGCCTCTTCAAGTTTCTTTTTGTCATCATTCATATTAATTAATGATGCTTTCAACTCTTCAATTTTATCTTTACTTTTTTGATCAGATTCTTCTAATAGTTGATTTAATTTAACTTGAACTGAGATAACATTCTCGCTAATTTGTTTTAGTTCTCTTTCAAAGGCATCTAGATCGCTCTTAATGTTTTTTCTTTCTTCTTTAATAGCGCGTTGCATATCATTTAAGATAGAGAATCCAAACATTTTATCGATGATCTGTTTCTTATCACCAGGTGTCATTGTCAAAAATGATTTAAAATCATTCACAGACAAAATGATAATGTTCTTAAACACATGGTATGGTATGCCGTAAACTTCCTCTTCTAAGTAATCTTGTACCGATCTTTTACCGGCTTTATCATACTCAACTCCATTAAGAGAAACTGTAAATATTGCAGGTGCTAGACCACGTTCAACAATTACTTCGATATTTTTACATTGAATAACAATTCGAACCCAAAGATTCTTATTAATTCTGTTTGGCAAGTCAGCTAATTTAATTCCTTCTAATTTACCATACAATGCGTATATAATAGCGTTAGCGACAGTAGTTTTACCGTCGCCATTTTTACCAGTTGTTAAGTATAATTCAGAAGAATCTTCGGGTAGGATTAGTTTTTGTACTTTATTACCGTAACTTGCGAAGTTCTTGAATTCGATTGATTTTATTTTCATTGTTCGATATCGTAGTTATATGCACATTGGTCATGTAATTGTTTTAGTCTACTTTTGATCTGTTGTTTCATTTCATCGTCATGGTTTAATCCATCAACATACAAATTACATAGGTGCAGAATGTTATAATTTTTGTACAAGTCCTCAATTTCGTCTAGGTCGTAGAAATCTTTATCTAAGAAGTTCTCTTCATCGTAAATATTTGGTTCGATCTTTCGACTAATTTTTTGAATTTTATTAATTAATTTAGAAAGAGCATTTGAAGATGCAATTTTAGCTGGAACATATAGATCCACAAAATTATTTTCAATTTCTTTCTTAAAGTCTCCTAATGGAGTATTATAAAGATTTGCTAAATTATATTTAACAAACTTTGGTGAGGTTTGATTTTCAAAGAATGTTTCGTCCATTGTTGCTAAATCAACCAAATCAAATCCTTTAGGATTGTTTGAATCTGATCTAGTCAACTGGTATGGAGTACCGACCATTCTTAATTTACCCTTCTTTTGTCGGTAATGAATATGTCCAGAATAGACAGCCGTATAACCACTGTAGGTTTCAATTGAATTACCATGTTGATTATTAACCTTAGCATTTAGTTTAATTCCGGTAACTTCAGAGTGACAGAACACTATGTCTATTTTAGAATACTTAGCTAGGGTTTCTGCTTCATGGTTTGCATCGCGTCTCCATGGCATCAATAGGATATTCTTTCCACCCCAATTAAAGGTTTTACATTTCTTATAGATACCAACATTTGGGATCCATTTAAGAGTATCAATTGAAGTAACATCATTTGACTTTTTAGCCCAAATATCATGATTTCCGCAGATAACGTGAGTTGGCATAATTTTACCAAGGCGTTCAAATAAATCTACTGCATAATGCAGAACTTTTAAATTGATACTTTGTCTATTATCAAACACATCTCCAACTTGTACTAGAACATCTCCTTCTTGATAATTTGCTTTCAATGTTGGAACAAAAACATTATCATAATATTCTTGTTGTATTTCTAGCCATTCCACAGAATTTGCTCTGACTCCTAAGTGCATATCACCAAGAATCCAAATTCTTTTTACAGGTTGTTTTAGTGTTTTTTCATCGATCATTAGAACAAACGGTTTATCTTTTTTCTTTTTAAAATATTAGTTCTTATATCAAGTTCTTGGATTAAATCTTCTTTAAATTTATTTCCAAGTGATGAATAGAACTTAGTAGGATGGACATTAAAGTATTCGCATGTTTCGCTAAATAATTCAATCAATGAATATTTTTTAACTAGTTCACCAACGATAAATTCGTAAACTTCATTAATGTCAATCTTTTTTAATTTTTTAGTATCATGCATATCATCTAAATCGTTGAAGTGCTTGAATCTTGAATTTAAAATAGCTGAGTGAATGTCTCTACGAATCATTTCTAATTCTATTTTCTCATCTTCAGATCTATCATCAGAATACTGCTTTGAAACCTCGAAGGAGATCGAACCATTAAGTTCAAACTCAGAACTTTCAAAAGTATTATTGAATATTTTATCTACTTTTTGCATCATATTGAGTGTATGTTTGAGTTTGTTGTTTCATCTGTTTCGGTTAAACGCATATAAGTATAATTGATATTCAATTTACATTTCATACCTTTTCCTTCTCCATCACGAATTTTTAATACTTTAAGCCAGTATTCGTAACTTGCTCTCATTAAATCATCTTGAATAATACCTAACATAACATCGGCAGTATGAGAAAGACCAGCAGATTCTGATACATCTCCCATTCCGATGTCGGTAGAATTATAACCACTTCTTGTAATCTGAGTTGCTGTTACAATTAACCAATTATTTCTAACTCCCATTGCTCTTAAATCTTCAGCAATTTGCTTAATCTTTAAGTATGTATTTTCAGAGTTTGGATTTCTGTAGTTTGATAAAATGTTGATGTAGTCAATTACAACTGCACCTAATTTAATTTTACGTTCTTCTTCGATTTGCTTTAAATAAGCTTCGATATCTGGAACAGTTGCTTGAGATGTTGGAAATTGCTTTACAAATAACTGACCAGGAGGAGTTAATCCATCTCCTACAGTTTCTAATCTTCTACGAATATAATCAGTTGCTTTTGCTTTTTCATCATATTCATTCATTGGAATTGTTAATAAATTAGAACCAATTCTTCGCATGAATTTGTAAGCTGCCATCTCTGCAGTAATTACTGCTGTATTTGTACCCATTTTAACAAAGTGAGCTGCGTCATTTGCTAAGAAAATAGATTTACCAATGTTTTGTTCTCCAACATAAACTGTTAAAGTACCAGATTTATCATAACCACCACCAAGAATTCGGTCTAAGAAAACATAAGGTGTTGGAAACTTAGAAGACTCGTTATATTGGTGATGCTCTGGATTAAAGAAATCTAATCCAATATCAGAATTAAATACTAATGAGTTTCTATCATTGATTAATGTTTTAACTTTAGAAATGATTTGATCTGCATTTTCTGGAGTAACATTGGTAGATTTAATGTATTCGATTGTATCAACTAAAGTTGTATCGAAGTTTCTCCATTTAATCCATGCTTCTGCAGTAGATGTTAACCATTCTTCGTCATATTGTTTTAAATCAGAATCATAAATCATATCGACCATATCTGGATCGATTTTCTTTGTAATCTTCTGAGTTAATAATTTCATTTGCTCAGCACTTGGAGCTTCATGAAATTTGTCATAAAATTTGCTGGCAAGATAGTGTAAGCTGTCAATATCTTCCGAAGTATAGAATCCTTTTTTAATTGCTTCTAAATACTTTGGCTTGGATAGCGCTAGCTTAAAGAATATTTTTTCAAAATCTTGTCCGAAATTCATATGAATGGGTTTATAAGTATTGTATAAGACTCTTTGCCTTCTGTTTCACAAGTGCAATCAATAAGTCCTAATTCGATTGCATGTTTCAATCCTCTTTCAGATTGTTCTTCTTTACCTTTTGCATGATAATTTATCAATGCTGCCTTGGTAAAAGATGCACCGTGTCGATCAGGATTTCTGATCGCACGGTTTATAAAAGCATAGACAATGTCAAAAGCATCTGGGAAATCTGGAAATTCTTGTTCAATTCCTAAGATATATTTGATTGGCAACTTGTCTTCCTCTATTTTGTAGACATTTGGTTGCATATTAATCTTCTGAATCTATAACATCATCAATGTCGAATCCTGCGTCATCTCCAGATGTGTTGTAATTAAATAATGGTTGTATATGTTTCTCAATTCTTTCTAGAACCTGTTGATTAAATACTTTTTCAGTAAAGAACTCTTTGTTTGGAACTGCTTCATCTAAATGTTCGCAAATCCAAGTTTTAGCGGTATCTTTCTTGATTTTCTCTTTAGTCTTAGGATCGATAATTCCTCTTGTTACTCCACAAATATCCCAAGTAGCATATTGCTCTAATCCAACATAACGATTCATTCCTTTAGTAAAATCTAAATGGAATTTAATTGCGGTTGGTTTGGCAAAACGATTCTTAGCAGGTTTTGCAGTTACAATAATACCAACTTTTTCTGCTCCATCTTTTAATTGTGCTTTATTTAACATTAACACAATAGATGCTGCATACTCAGGTCCAGTTCCACCACCTGCAATTTGTTGAGGTATAAATGACTGAGATTGGTAAGTGTGGTTTGTAAATAGGAAAGGAATCTTTAAATCAGCCATTGGAGTCATGATAATTCTAAAGATTGATTTTAATACTTTAGAACGAGTCATATCTGCTTTATCAGATCCTGATGCTGCATCTTCGATTTCTTTTTGAGTTGCTAAGTTACCAGCAGAGTCTAAAACGATCATAACTTTTGGAATTTCAGCTCCACCTCGTTTAGCTTCTTGCATTTTCTTAGTGATTGAAGTTACTGAAGTTCTAAACTCCTGCACTGTATTAACTGGTTGATAACTGACTTTCGTCGTATCAATGTTAAATTTCTTCATTAGATCTTTATCAACTGCTGCCTCAGAGTCATAATAAATCACGCTGTAACCCATGTTGATTGCTTCTCGTACAGTATTCAACATCAAGAATGTTTTACCAGTTCCTGAAGGTCCTGCTACTGAACAAGATCGGTTATTCGGCCATCCACCAAAAAGACTACCAGATACGCATGCATTTAAATGAAAGTTTCCAGTATCTAGCCATTCAGTTACTTCAGAGAAATCTGAAGTTTCCATAATGGATCCTAGTGGGTTTAATTCTGATAATTCAGCGTTGATATCGTCAAACGTGAATGATGTTAGTTTTTTAGCCATTGTTAATGTTGTTTTCTATATTTTTAAAAAGGTCCGCTTCTTTTACTCGAAGTTCATTGATTTCATTAATTGAATCAGTGAGTTCTTGTTTTAGCATTTCAATTCTTATTTTTAAAGAACCTACTCTACCGTAGATTTCTCTATATTTCTCAATTACTTCTAATTGTTCAGGACTTAGTTTTGATGTATCAATCATTTTTCTTATTTTGTAATTTTTCTGATTCTTTTTTAGATTTCTGCAATTCTAAAATAAAAGCGCGTATTGCTTTACCAAGTTCCTGATCATTTGGATTATTTTTGGTCAATTCCTCAAGGAGTTCAATTGTTTTTTTGTTTTCCATGATATTTTAAAATAATGAAGTCGAGTAAATTAAGTTTCTGTTTAGAGTTTGTAATCCGATTGATTCTAAAAGACGATTCAATGGATCAATCATACTCTTTTCAAATTGTACTTCATAATCAATTGGTGGTGCAATTTCGTATGGATGGTCACCAGGAAAATATGCGAACATTTCGCAAGTTTTATGGTTACAATGATACAATCTTAGCTTTTCACCATTACCAATTAATTTGTACTTATTCTTGTACTTTGGATTGTTATTCAATAGATAATTGTAGAATCCTGCGGCTTTTACATTAGGTGGACACTTAGAACCATACTGGAATTCGATATGGTCATCAACAATATATTTTTCAATATTATTTGTTCTCTTATTGAATGTAATATCATCAATGTTTGCCATCTTAAATTCTTTTTTAGTTTTCTTAAGAAAGGTAACCATCTTACTAAGAGTTTCAGCATTTGGTTTTTCAGAAAATAAGATTTGAATTGCCTCAGTTAATTTTTTACGAACAAAAGTTGGTGTTGATGATTGAATTGAATCAAATCCGATAACTTTTACTTTTTTAAGCGAAGGGTATCTTTCATGTTCTTTTAACTTATCTTCCCATGCAATATCTTGAATGTATTTCTTTTTAGCCATCCAAATTCCGGCATAAGCAATAGATTCTAGTTCAAATTGTAAGAAACTTTCTGTGTTTCTACTTTGAGCATACTTATCTAATGATTTTGAAATATATTCTTTAATTCTAAGATTGTATATTGCTAGAATAAAAGTTGCAATATCCATCTTTTCACCAAGCCATTCAATAGATTCATACATTTCTTCAAACTGAACATAGTTCGAATCTGTATCAATATAAATTACTGCTTCTTTATGAATACTATTCTTGACTCTAATGTTTAGTTTCTGATGAATATCTTTATCTTTAATAAAGAATTCTTGGAAATATTTGTTTAGAATTTTAGCAGAATATAAGATTGCATTTTGTCCTTGTAATGTGATAGATTCTGCAATATCGATATTGAAAAAATGGAACCACTGGTTCCCAAAGGCTCCATAAATAGAGTTTAATGTTACTTTAACGGCTTGTTCATAAGCTGTAAACTTGGCAGACTCATTCTTAAAATGAGTCGCCAAGATTTCAAGCTCGTTTCTGGTAAGTTGCTCTTCAGGTTTATTTAGTAGTTCTTCGATTGTCATTAATCAGCAGATTGGCAAGTTGCAATAGTTAATAAAGTTGCAGATTCAGTAGAACGTAATACTACGCGGTTACCGAATACATAAGCTTTGTAGTCCTCTTTGTCAAGTAAACTCAAATACTTTTTATAAACTGTTACGCTTGCTTTATCACCTTCAAATTCAGTACTTACTAATTTGTTGTATGATTTACCGCTGATTTTAACACCGTCATCAGAAGATGAGATACTAAATGTTTCATCTTTATCTAAGTTGAATAAAGATTTGATTTTTCCAGCTTCTACATTACTTAATTCGAATACGAAATCAGATCCTTCAGTATTGAAGATACCTTGTAATTGAGATTCTGTTAAATCTTTGTAACCTAAAGAAGGTTCTGAACATGATAATGTGATTTCTAAATCATCATTAAAGATTTTAAAGCTTGTTGCTACGCAATCTTCATCATTTTCAATATATTCGATTTCACCATGAATACCTTGGTAGTCGAATTGTTTAAATGCTTCGATTAATTTAGCAGCATCGAAAAATGCAACTTTTAATTCTTTTTCAGGTGTTTCGCCTGATGTTACGAAAATCTCTCCTAGTGGAAGAGCGTTGTGCTTCACAGCATCTCGCTGTGGCAAGTAAGCTGAAGAAACTACTTGATCGCCTTTAATCTTAAAATAGATAAAAGAGTCAATAAGTTTCAATCTGTTTACGAAACCAATAAAATTGTTTTGGTCTACTTTGTCAATGTGTAATTTCATGAATAAACTTTTTTTAGAAACGTTTGATATGATACTTATATGGAGTAATCAGTATTTGTTTCATAAAAAAGGGCAGAGATAGTAGCGAACGTTTCTCTGCCCAACCCGTTAACTATAACGGTCCTAAAATGTGTCTATATAAATATAGACACCGGAATTTTATCCATCGCAACTCAAGCAATCAGGATCCATTGCTCTTTGTGCTATATCTCCTCTAAGTACTGATTCAGTTCTCATATAATAAAGCGTTTTGATTCCTTGATTATAAGCTTCTAAATGCACTTGATTGATAAATTTAGGTTCGGCCTCATTTGGAAATGCTAAGTTTAATGAAACTGCTTGGTCGACATATTGTTGACGAAGACCTGCCTGTTTAACTAATTCCATTTGATTAATTTCTTTAAATGTTCTATAAGCATCTTTCATTGGAATGAATTCTGATTTTTCCATATCTGACATTTCAGCCATAAATTTGATATGGATAGGACGTCCTGCTTTCTCTTCTAATTTCTCTCCAATTTTTACAAAGTATTCATCCATCCAGTCTAATCCTTGAACTGATCCGCCATCAGCTAGAATTTGATCCCATGTATCTTTATTATTCTTTTTAACAAGTGATAGAGCTTTTTCTAATGTTGGATTCTTTCTAATAAAAGTACCTTTAGCGGTTTGTTCAGTAAATACGTTTGCTGCCCAAGGTTCAATACCTGCAGAAACATTACCAGACAATTTAGAGTTAGAAACTGTAGGAGCAATTGCACGTAAATGTGTATTTCTCATTCCAGTTCCAACACACCAAAGTGGTTCACCATATTCTGTCGCCATATCTCTACTTGCTCTTTCAGATTCAATTTTGATTTGACTAAAAATCTTTCTAGTTTCAAATTGAGCCATTAGGGAATCAAATGGAATATTACGATCTTGTAAATATGTGTGCCATCCTAAAACTCCAAGTCCTAATGCTCTACCTTTTTCAGCAGAACGAACTGAGTTTTCAAATCCTCTCATGTATTTTGCACGACTAATAAATTCAGAAAGAACTCCATCTAAAAATTGAGTTGATGTATATACTAAGTCAGTATTTTTCCACTCATCATATTTAGCCAAGTTCAATGAACTTAAACAACAAACGAATGAGTGATTCTCATCAGTGTGTAAAGTAATTTCTGAACAAATATTGGTCATATAAACTTTTAAACCATTTTGTTTGTACGCTTCAGGATTTGCTCTATTAACATTTCCTTTGTACATTACATAAGGCTCTCCTGTTGATTTTCTTTTTCTAAGAACTGCAGCCCAACGTTTTCTTGCTTCTTTGTCTCCAGCTTCTAATTTTCCCATAAAACTATCTGAAACAACAACACATTGGTGCATATTTAAAGATTGACGATTAACATCTCCTTTAGGTTCTCTAATTTCTAACCATTCCCAAAAATCACCATGTTCAATATCAATATTTACTGATGCTGCTCCTCTTCTAACTGACCCTTGATTGGTTGCTAGAACTGAACTATCGTAAATTTTAATGAAAGGAACTACACCATCAGATGTACCGTTTTGAGAAATATTTGCTCCAGCTGGACGAATTTGATTTACGCCAATTCCAACTCCACCACCGTGTTTTGCAAGTAACATCATTTCTAAATTCTTACCACCGATATCGGCAATAGAATCAGCGACATCAATGCCAAAACATGAAATTGGTAATCCTCTTTCAGTACCGGTATTTGATAAAACTGGAGTAGCCAAGTTTAACCAACCTTTCCAAATATAATCGAAGAATTTGCTTGCCAATTCAGGCTTTCCTAATCTTTTTGCAACGCTTGTTGAAACTCTCCAATAAGCATCTTTAGGTGTTTCACCTTTTAACAAATATCCTTTTGATATCGTTTTAACGTAAATTTCTGTATTACCCCAAACTGGGAAATCTACTCCTAGTTCCCAGCCTTGTTGTTCTCCGTGATTGATTTGATCCATCTAAAATATTAATTTGTATTGTTTATTTATTCTTATGAGAACATGTCATCCTCGTCCCAATTCTCATCTTCTCCTGCTTTTGAGTAGTCGGTTGGTCGAATTGCAAAGAAGTCAGTATGTGTATGTCCTCCGGTTAAGTGATAGAACCAGTCTAATTGACTAGCCATCGCTTCACTATAATGAAAAATGCTTTCATATCCTAATTCATTAAGTTTTTCATTTGCTCTTTTCTTAATAAATTCTTTAAGGTCGGTAGCTTGCATGTTTTCAAGGTCTCCCATTTCAAACATTTTATCAATGAATTGAAATTCCATTTCAACCATTAATTTTGCAGCTTCTTCAACTTGTGATTGTACAGATTCTTTTAATTCAGGATATTCTTCGCACATGTGGCGGAAAAGTTGACAACCCATCTTAGAGTGTAGTGATTCATCTCTAACTGACCATTTCATTTGCTGACCAATACCTTTAAGTAGGTTACGCATCTGGAATGAATATAAAACTGCAAATGATGAATATAGTGAAACTCCTTCAGCGAAAGCAGAGAAGATTGCAAGTGATCGGGCTACGTCCTTTCTAGCATCTGAATTATGTTGCAAATCTAAATGAGTGTAATCATTATTAGTTTCAACTAAGAATTCAAATTTCTGAGATGTTGCAGGCTCTTTAAGAAATGCTGCAAAGTTTTCTAAGCCTAATGTTTCATTTAAATAAGAATATGCTACGGCATGAACTGTTTCATTTGCACCAAAAGCCATCGCCATTTGTCTAATTTCATGTTTTGGGAACCATTTAGTTACCATATTAGTCCAGTAATCTGAAACTGCACATTCGGTTTGAGCAAACCCTAACAATATATTTCCTACAAGATTCTTTTCAGAAGGTGTTAAATTTTCATTCCAATCTTTAAGATCGCCTTGCATTGAAATTTCAGTATGAAGCCAATGTGCTTGCATAACCGGAAGCCATCCTTCCGTATAGTACATTGGATATTCAAACGGCTTATACTCAACTCTTTCAACAAATAATGATGATTTTGAATTTTCCATTTTTTTAATTTTTTTTACTTTTGATTTAGACTAGAATGGCCTAGAGTTTTAAGTTCTAGGCCAAGTACTGGGGGTTTCTTTATATATTAAAGATAACCTTGTCGGCATAGTCCGGGAGTTAATCTTTTTTCTTTTCTAACAGCTTTTTATAGTGCTCTGCTTTTGTATAATATTCATACGAAGTAGATTTGTACTGCTTTCTTTTTGAATACAAATCTGTAAGAATCATTTTTAACATCGAATCTTCATTTCGATAAACAACACCATTTTCGCAAACAATAACATTTTTATCTTGTCTACGTTCTTCGATTTTAGAAGCTGGAACTTTTTCAACGAATGCATCTGGAGAAATATTAAATTGTCTCATAATCGAAGGATATAGAGATGCAAAGTCAAATGCACTTACTCCACGATAGAAACCAACTTTAGGTTCTTTTACAAATGCTCCAGCATATTGAGTATCTTTTTTACCGTCGGATCTTTGTTCAGTTCCGATTCTAAAACCAGACTCTGCCATTTTACGGGCAATTAATGCTTCAGTTACAGCAACTGGAGAAGCTGCTTTATAAAGAGGCATTTGTGTAATATTTGCAAGTGTTAGAAGTACATCCATTGATTTTAATTTCTGGTCAATGTAATATACTAACACACTATCGACTACGTTATAATAAACATACTTTTTAAAATCATCACGATAAAGGTCTTGTAAACCACCATTGTATTTAATTTTACCAAAACCTAGAACTTGACCTGCAACATATTCAAGAGCATTTGATTCTTTAACTTTTACAGATTTATCATATTTGTCATATAACTGCATGTAATCAAGAATACCCATGTGAAGTGGTCTTGAATCGGTAGAATCTACTGCTTTAGTCAATGCTGAATCTGCAATATCAATTTGTAATCTTTTACAACGATTAACAATATATTGCCAGTCATAGTTGATAAAGTTCCAACCTGACATCATTGGGAATTTAGGCATGAATTTATACAAGAACGTATAAACCATATCATACTCAGATTTAAACTTAATATATTGGAAAGTCCAATCAGAATCTAATTGTTTGAAATACTCATTAGTATCTTTTTCAATTTGACTGATTTGTTCTGGTGAAAGGTCTTCTAATCCTAGAACAATTGTCTTTTTATTTGGAGTAATAATTGAGAAAGTTAAGATTCTAGATTTAGCTTCTTCTGCTTTAGGGAAACCATCAACAATTTCAGTCTCAATATCGACAAAATAAGTCTTTGGCATATTGTATGCATAAATCTCTTCTTTGTCTTTCGCAGGAAGATTATCCATAAAATACACCAATGAAAACTTATTATATTGTCTAGATGTACCTAATTTAACGGGACGATTATCCCAATTTTTAAATTGAGTACTTGCTTCACGATCTTTAGCATCACAAACAAACCAGTTTTGGTATTGATTGATTGGGTATCTTTTAAAAGCTACTTCTCCTTCTTTATTATAAAAGGAAACCATAACCTCTTTGTCTCTTTGTTCGATGTCTAATAACATTAATATCCTCGTTTTTGGCGTTGCTTATTCTCTTCTGCTTTTGCAAAGTAGTAATTGTATGCTGTTTTGGCGTCTAGTCCGATAGAAGCAGCATAATTTATAAAGAAGTGTAGAATATCTACCCATTCCATATAAAGTTCTTTACGATCATTTTCTGAAAGATCGGAAATTTTCATGTTCTCATATTTAGTATGAGCTGTTTTCCAATATTTCCAAACTGCATTACCATCTCCATCTTTAATACCACCAAGAGCATCAGTCATTTCATGAATTTCATCAACTACTGCGTGTGTATTAACATGCCAGAAATTCATAATGTCTTTGATTGACATATTGTCAAAATCAAATCCATAAGTTTTTTCTTGCATTTCTTTTTGGTGATTCATTATATCCGCCAGATGTGTGGTGGATTTATCATAGAAGTCATTTACTTCTAAATCTTTACATTCGTTATCAATGTTTGCCATATACTATTCTATAGTTTTATTTATTATTGTTTACTAAATTTGATGTAATCTTGAATATAATTTTTAATTCGTTCTGAGCCAACTGGATTCATTGAATGTACTTCAAAACATGGAAATTCTAATTTATTGTCGATACAATAATTAACTAACCATTTTGCACAGTCTAAACCTGTTTTCTCATCAAAATCAGTTGGATAGTCAGCTCCGTCTCCGCACATTGCTGGACTGTAATGCTCATCTGCTAAATCATGATCGAATGATACCATTTTAGGAAGACCATTTAAAGTAATCCACTTGGTAAATTCATCATAGCTTTTAACAACTGACCATTCTTGTTGAGTATACATTGCTGCATTTGTACCGATTCGGTAAGGCATGTAGCTCATGCAATCATAAGGATGTCTGAAATCGTCTAAGAAAAGGTTTTTGATACTCGTTGCTTTCATAATAACGTTATTAGGTTATTATATTAGAAAAGCGAGTTTTGTTCAAAATTATTGTTAAAAAAGTATTCCATAACTGAATTATCAGTTCTTGCTACTTTTCGACGACTAATTAAATGTGGATTGTTTCTTAAGCGATAATAAACGCCATACTGACAAAGACCAACTTCACAACCATAAGTTTTAAGATCGTTTTGTTCTTCTTGGAAAATCTTCTTACCATCAACATAAACATTATGTGTTGATTCATGTAGAGGAATATCTCCAATAAGGTCTTTGTAATTTTCACGGAACCAAATAACTCTATCACCATAAGGAATATTACAACCTTCTCCAAACATTAGGTCTAATGTGAATCTTGCTCCAGGACCTGGTACGCAAAATCTTTCGTCATGGTTGATTGGAATTCTTGGATTTACCGAGTTAGACGTTGAACAGTGGTAACCGTAGTACTGTCCTACTCCTTCAAGCGAAGAGATAATATCATACATCTCGTTTAGAGATTTAACCTGGGCCATCCTTCCTGTGATGCCTCGAGGTATAAAAGAAGCTACCCATAAAAGAATATTAATTTTATGAGCATCTCTTGGTTGATTTCTTAACTGAGCAACATAATTATTGGCTGCTCCAAAAAGACTTGTACGTAATTCCGTACTTCCATAAATTGGTAAACCTAAAGAAACCGCATCTTCTAAATTCTTACGAATTTTATTCTCATAATCTCGATCGACTAAAAGTCTTTCAAAATCAATTAATGCTGTTTTTGGATTTGGATCTCTTGTTAGAACTTGGTGAATTCCACGAGCTCCATAAAAGTGAGAAATAATTGTATTGCAAATAATATTGTCCATTGAGATTGGAGCATATACAATGTTCTCCATAATATATCTCATACGGTCATCTAGAGTAATTTGAGGATGGAAATACTCTACAGTTTCTCCAAGAGCATCGTCTCCATCGCTATCATAACTATCCAGCACTCCCATATTATAAAGGGCTCTTTCGTTTACTTTATTAAAGAAACGACCAATGTCTTTTACGACATCCATATTTACGCTTTCAATTATATTACTCATTTTACTATTTTATTTTTTAAACCAACAATCGTAACCACCAATTTCTTTAAAGACAACAAAACTTTTAACCTCATTAATTGGGTATAAATTTGTTAATCTTTCAATAGCTGGTTGGGCATGCTCTTTTACTTTTCCCATGTGTAATTCAATAAAAATTACTTCAGGATAGTAAGCTTCGATATATTCTAAGATTTGATACTCTGCACCTTCTACATCAATTTTGATAATATCTGGTTTGTACGTATCTAACAATTCTTGAATATGCAAATTTTGTACCTCATCATAGTCATGGAAAGTACTTCTTTTCATGATTGATGTAGAACAATGTGAACCTCCTCTGGTTCCTTTGTAGATTTTAATTGTTTTTTCGTCAGAACCTGAAACTGCAGCATGTAAAATTTTAGCCTTTGGTTCTTCTGCAAAACTTTCAGAAAGTTTAGTGTAATTACGAACATCACATTCTACCGTGATAACTTGTTTTGCACCGTGATCGATTGCTAATTTAGTAAATCCACCAACGTTTCCACCTAAATCAAGACATACTTTATCAGTATAATCTACTTCGGGTTTAATGTAATGGATAACGCAATCTTTAATCATATCTTTGTCGATCCTTTCGGTTGCATTAAGATACTTTATGTAGTTTGCTCTTAGTTCTCTTTGACTTTTTGTAAGCATATTATAATTCTATAGGTTTGTTAATTTCACTAAATATTCTGGCCAATTCTCGTTTTTGACGATCAATTAAATCCTTTGAATATAATTCAGTTAGTACTTTAACATCTTCGGCATTTTTAACATATAATACCTTTCTAAGTACAGGGTCTTGAATAAGCTCTTTGTTAGGATCGTATTCAATTTGAATTGCTGCTAATGAATTAGAAGCTAAAGTTTCATAAAAACGATATGTTACAACATTATCTAAATGTTCTTCGTCTCCAATAATTAGACTAACTTTAGATTGATTAACAAGATACATCATCTCGTCATGTGAAACTGGATTTATTTGAGTTGATGGTACATTTTTACTTTTATATCCAACTAATAAATTTCTAGTATCTTTTGGAATATATTTTTGTAGCATGCTTTCACGATACCTTTTTCTGTTTCTACCGAAATAGATAACATCCCATTTTTTAGTATCTTCTCCTTGAAATAAGGTTGGATTAGCCAATTCTCTTTCAGTAAATAGATTCTTAAAAATATATCCGAATAAGTTGAAGTTCATTACATTTCCCTTCTTCCATCCGTTAAATTTCTTAATGTCTTTTCCTGGAAAGATTTGAATCGAGTCCTCGATTAGGTCATCCCATACATCAACATAATCTTGACATAAATTAAATCTAGCTAAAGATCTAGCTGGATTAATTGGTGGAAACATTGGATCAGTTGCAAGATTGTAGATTTTGTTCTTTGCTTTTGCAATACCTTCAACAATTGCAACTGTATGAGGTTTTAATCCACCACCAAAGAAATTATCTTTTGCTAATTGAATGAATATACCATCATAAGTTTCCCATTCGGCTTCATTTGCATCTACATAATATTCTTGGTCGGCATTTCTTAAATTTTTATGTCCAATAATAGACACTTCGTGTCCTGCCTCGAGTAATGCTTTTCGAAGATAATAGATTTCTAATCCATTTGCTCGATTTGTATTACATGATGTATTGATGTAGATATTTAATATTCCGAATTTCATTGATTAATTTTATTTTTCTACAAGAGTTGATACAACATGAACAATATCTAAATTAGGATGCCATTGTTTAATAACTGCAATTTGAACTTCGTCATCATCAAAGAAACGAACAACATCAATTCCTTCTTCTTTAAGGTTATGAATAGTTCTAGCTTTATGGCGACCAGAGAAAATTCTAGCTTCTACTGTATGATTTCCCCTTTCTTGTAAGGTCATTTGATTAAAGTAAACATTTGTAGAGATTCCCATTTCTGCTAATTTTTCAAAAACGTGTGGCGCCTCTTCTTGACATCTACCTGTGATAATAACATCATCACTAAATCTTGGTCTAATTCCTAATGAAACTACACCATCAAAATCATATGCAAATATTTCTTGATTTTTCATCTTTCTAAATTGAAAAAAGATGGAGAGCAAAACTCTCCATCTTGTTGGATTAATTAAGCTTTAACTTGTTTCTCCGTAACTTTAGTAAGTTTACGATTTGCTAAAGCTTCGCATTCTTGAACAGCATCAACAAACATCATTTGTTGAGGTGGTGTCTTTTGAGTAAATGCTGATGGTCCTCTTAAAGCACCAACAATTCCCATTTCTCTTGCAACTCTAAGATAACGAAGAGCGTCGATTACGACTCCTGCAGAGTTTGGACTATCTTGTACAGATAGTTGAGCATCAAATATAACTGGTGCTCCACCGAATCCTTCAAGTTCTAAACGGAAGTTAGCAACTTTGTTATCTCCATAGTATGAGATGTACTCTGAAGGACCTGCATGTAAGAATGAACCTTCTGTTGATATTCCACGAATATCATTTTGAGCGCGGATTACGTTCTCTTTAGAAATCTTTTTAGATTTCAAACGAGTTTTGTCTTCCATATTCAAGAAGTCAGTGTTACCACCAACGTTACGTTGAATGTGTGCTCTTACTACGTGACCTCTTTCGAATGCAAGTTCTTGTAACATTTGAGACAAGATAGATGCACCAAATTGAGAACGCATATCATCACCAATCAATGGAATACCTGCGTCGATAAAACGTTTCTCCCATGCCGGATCAGATGCAATAAATACTGGAATACAGTTTACGAAAGAAATTCCAGTTTCTAAGCAGATTTCTGCCCAAAATTCTGTTGCTGCTTGAGAACCTACTGGTAAGTAGTTAATCAATACTTCAACTTCGTGCTCTTTTAATTGAGCAATAACTTTGTCTTTCCACTGTCTGTCTTTTTTATCAGTCCATTCAGTACGATTTGTCTCAGTTGAATTTCTCAACTCTTCAGAAACCAAGAAACGATTTGCTTCTGGGTATGCGTCCATTAATAATGCATAACCATCAATAACTGGAGCTTCATAAACTGGAGCTGTTGAATTGATAGTTGGAACGATATCCCATGCAGAATTTGGACGTTGCTTCAATGCAACACCTAATGGTTGATTCACTTTACGCTCATCAATATCAAATGCACAAACAAATTCAATGTCTTTTGCACCATATCCACCGATATCGCTACGCATCATACCATCGATATTTGCTTGATTTTCCGTGTAGAATTGTACTCCTTCTACTAGAGACTTAGCACAGTTTCCTGTACCAATAATTGCAACTTTAATTTTACTCATGATTTTTAGTAATTTGTTTTAAGTTATACTTATAATTTATAAAAGGTTTCAAAATAAACTCGTGACTTTTGGTTTTAATGCTGGATTCTTTTGGCCAGTTTCGAAATCATATTGATAATAATTTCGTGAAAGGTGCACCGATCCTGGTTTCTCCATATAAATGTCCGCATAGTCTTTTGGGCTTAGCTTGTACCATTCGCTTGGCCATTGGATAAATTCGTATCCGGCCTCACTTAGATATATACTCAGCTTATTGTTAAAAATTCGACAAATTTCCAATCTTTTTTCTAAATTTCCATAAAAAGGTGTTCCTTTATAGAATCCAGTCTTTGGAATTCTTCTCTCTTCGTGGTCGATTGGTAGTAATTGCATAACACTGATCTTTTCCATGCCTAAACTTTTTAAGTGTTCAACATAGTTTTTAACTAGAGATTCAGTTGCTGCAATTGGATCTGGTTGGCGGCACAAATGGTGTCTAACATCAATGTTACCAAAATATGTGATTATGTGTTTTGTTCCAGCAGGAATATAATTCTGCATTCCTTCTTTAATAACTCCAAATAATGTTTTACCATCATTTCTGGAAATGTTTGCTCCTGGAACGTAAGCAGATACTGAATGGCTATCGCCTAGTACAAAGGTATCTGAGTTAAGGGTTAAATCAATTGTCTCAACTGATTTTGACCTTGATGACAGGATTGCAACGTCTAATGATTTCCAATTGTCTGTACAAGAATTCATACGAGATTGAGCAAATGCTCCAACATCTGGCATTTCTCGATTAAGACAATACACATCTCCTTTAAAATCAATAAATCTCTGGATTCTGGCAGCTGGTTCATCTCCTGCACCGCCAAAAAGATTGTAACTACCTTGGAATTCCATTGGTAAGGCTACCATCCAAACGTCAAAATCATGAATGTTACCGTCTTTTGTTAAAACAGTAACATCCAATCCTAGACTTTTTAATTGGGACATAAGTAAATATGCCCACGCAGATTTATGTGATTCTTTTTTCGAGCTGTAAGTTGTTACAACATCATCAATTGCAATCTTTTTACCAGCTAACTTTTCTTTAATATCGTAGATACTAGTCATTTGATTTGATTGGGCGAGATTCTTCAATCTCATTAAGGTAATTCTCTAATCCTTGAATATAGGCAACTGCATCAAGCAAATTGTCTTTCTTATGGTTATAAGATTCTCTAGAGAATTTCAAAGCAACTAGTGCTTTAAACATGTGTTCTCCAGTTACTGGGATTCCAGTCATTCCTTGAAAAATCATTGCTGCACGATCCATACCTTCTGAGAAAGGTCCATAGTTACGATCTGCTTCTTCTGATCTGTGATTAACGATTTTGTCTGCTTCTTCTAAAATACTCATTTCTCGATATGTTTAGTAATTATATAAGTAAGTTCAAAAAAGTTTCGAAATTATCGATATAAAATTACAAATTCACCAAAATGTTTATCGAAGATGTTAATTAGATTTTCGTAGTCTGAGAATGTCAGTTCTACTCTAAGTTTTGCTTTTTGCTCCTTGGTCCAACCGAGCTTTTTAGCAAAGTCCATTGCCATTCCCATTAAGTAGAATGCATTTCCTTCTGGTCCATTAAGATCGATTTCGATTGGACCTTTCTTTCTGTCTTTAGCTGATTTTATCATGTTGAGATTGTTTAAATATTATATGTAAATATAAACAATTTCCATGACATAAAAAAATATTTAGTGAAATATTTTAGGAAATAAGATCCATTTCCTTAATAAGTTGATTCTCTTTACTCTTAACTAAGAAGTGTAATAGAGATGAGACTAATCGTAGATTGCTATCATCTGTCTCGTTTCCTGCTATGATTGCAGCAAATAGGTAATTATTAACTAATGCTCGACATGTCATTAGTTGTTTTAAAGATTGGCAAGAATTAATTGAATTAATGATTTTTTCAACTGCTGCTTCTGACCAATTTTTGTCTTTTTCTCCGCCTAGTAAAATAATGTTTAGCATTTATTTGTCCTTTATAGATGGATTAAGTTTTTCGAAAATAAACTGTTCAAATGTTTTTACTGGTTTTTCAGTTTTCTTTTGAAGTTGTTCTCTTCTTTTCTTTTTCTTTTTCTCTTTCTCGTATTCGTCTTCTGCCCAACCAGCTCCTTTTGGAACATCACCAGAACCTATTTCTCCAGTTCCCATATTTGGAAGTTTAATAGCTCCCATTCCAGCACCTGGCATAAAAGTACTTTGTGGTCCACCAGTATTTGTTGCAAATCCTAAACTAGATTCTTCAACAGTCTCAGGAAGTCCTTCATGTGGAGTTTCTGCAAAATCTTTAAGTTGTTTTAAAGTCATTGAAAGTGTCAAGTCCTTTACTTTGTCTTGGTATTCTGCAGAAACATCAGAAAGCAGCATATATCCGGCTTTTACGGCATATGCTGCTCCCATTAGTCTTTGTTGTGATTTGCTTGTTGCAGGCATCTTATAAATTATTTTGCATCTATTGATAAAAAGATGCTCTTTCTGATTTCAACATTATTATAACCTACTGCAGAATCGAAAGATCCAACAATTTCAGTTATACTTACTGGAACCGCAGTGTTTGTCATACCATCAAGTTTTCTAGAGAATTTATCTCCATCAACATCATCCGCAAAACCAACATTAATTACGAAATCGTTATTTAAAGAAACAAAAAGTTCTGTACCAGTCGGTGTGTTTAATCTATTAACTACATCTGCGATCCATTGAGCTTCAGATAAAGTTGCAACTATATAAACAATAGCTTCCTTGTCTTTAACAACTTTCATTACTTCCTGTTCGATGATTTTTGCGCCGTCTTTATCAGCCCATTTGGTCCAAACATCGTTAAGTTCTGCTAAAGTTGAGTCAGCATCTCCTTCGTATTTAATTCGTTCGATTTCTTTCTTAAAAGCAAATAGAACTTTTCCAATAATACCTTTTGCACCGTAAATTCCAGTCAATTGGTATGCTTTTTCAGTTACGAATTGTTCGTATAGTTGTACATGTTTCATATTATTACCAAGCGTAGTTTAGGTTGTCAATTTTCTTCATGTAATCTTGAAGATTTTTAGCGCGTTGTTTCATGCTACCTTCGTAGTAAGAACCACCGTAACCTGCAGCTACTTCTTTTTCTTGATTTGCAGCATCTCCACAATATCTAGAATATTCATCTAAGATATTTCTCATTAGATTTGCAGCATCGTTCATTTTAACTTCTCTTCCTTTTGGATCTAATCCAACAATAAGTTCATCGTATCTTCCTTTTAAACCTTTAGATAAACCATCTTTGATTTGACCAGCGATTGTATCAATAGCGTTTGCAACTAGAGAATCTAATGGTAATGCAGCTGCTTTAGTAGCTAAAATTTCATTGTATCTCTTTAAGTTTTCTGCTTTAAAATCTTTATCAGTTTGGAATGCAACAGCTCCTTTTTTAGCAGCATATCTTTCATCTTTTAAAGCTCTTGTAGAATACCTTGCTCTAAGAATATCTAAATCTAAACAATATGCTCTATCAGCAAGTTCAACAACTTGTTTTAAGCTTGAGATTTTAGAACCGTAACTAGAGTTTGCAGAAGATTTTGAAATACCAGCAGAATCATCTCTTTTAGTTACTTTTAAAGTTCTGCTTGATGATCTACCATATCTGCTTGACCATTCAGCATTCATCCATTCATTTTGACCATTAGTGATAGCTAATAGAGTATTTGCTGGAATTGTTCTTGTACCCCAATCTTGTTGAGTATATGGATTCTCTTTTTCATTTGTTGTAAAATAGAAATATACAGCGTTAGCTCTTTTTTCTTTTTTAGCAGTTTCTGGATCCATTTCAATAATATCAACATCTTGAATTTTATCAAGTGCTAATTGTGACATATTATAGAATGCTCCTGGAAGATCCTTTGGCATTTTTGCGCCGCCAGTCAAAAGACTTGCAAGCTTTGAAGATGCAAATGCCTCATTAATATGGTCATTGTTTAAATTCTCAACAAATTCTGAGAATGATTCAACTAATCTTTTCATTTCAAATCTAGGTTTATTTTGTATTTTATTTTCTTTTGTAAGCTCATTATATATTTTAAGTCCTGCTTTTGACAATGTAACACCGTCTTCAGAAACATTAAAAAGACTAGAATTTCTTTTTAACCATCTTTTTTGGTCTTCAGAAACTTTAGTCAAAATTAGGTTAAATTCCTCTTTAGTTAATTTACCATCTTTGATGGCTTCAATAACTTTATTACGAATAACCGCTGTTTTAGATGCAGTTTTAGCAGGATGAGCTTCAGTATATTGTCTTTTTAGGACAATTCCTGCTTCATTTACTGATTCAGATTCGTTAAGTGATTGTAAAAAATCGTCGAAATTCATTCTTAAATTCTTATTTTTATATTCTATATATCAGATTATTTTATAGTTATGCCATAAGTTCCACCTTGAGAACCCGCTCCATTAGTAAAACTTGGAGCTGCTGTAAAATTAATTAGACCCTTATTATAAGCATCTCTAAATGTAGAAGCATCAATTAATAAAAATCTACCATCTTCTCTGGTAAACGCAATATAATTAAATAGCTCATGAGATTGATAATATTCAAAATACATTGGTAGTATTTCAGCATGCCATTTACTAGTATTAATAGAACCATCTTTACCAATACAGTTTGCTAATACTCCAGAATATTTAGAAACATCTAAATTAAGTAGGTAATTTTTAAATGCTCCAATAATTTCAGCAGAAATCATTAACATTTCTTTAGAAGAGAAACCTTTATTTAATTTAGAAATTGCTTTTAGATTAATTTCAATTCCTTCTCCAGATTTTTTACCAACATTCCAAAAGTTGTCTTTACCACTATCAATAGCAGTAAAATCAGTATGTCCTAAATTAGCAGCAACATTGGTCATTGCATTATAAAAATGAACTCTCATTTGTTTAGCATCGCCATATCCACTTTGACCAATTAAACGTCCATTTGGACCTTTAACTTCTAATTCGGTACCATCAACAATAACATCTCCCTTTTCAGATCCATTAGGTCTTCTACCGCCTGCCAATATAGTACTTAACCATACTTCACCAGGTCCCATTGGCGGAGAAGTTCTCCATGACATACCATAAAAACCAGCAGATGCTTTTCCGGGTACTCCAATACTTGAATTAATACTATTTGAATCTGAGACTTTACCAAGTAAACTTGATATTGTTACTGTTCTATTTTGAATATAACTAACAAACGATGATAAATCATTGTTTCTAGAAATAATTGTAAACAATATTTCTGCTTGGTCAGCAGGATAACCAATTCCTAAAAGAAAATTAATAATTGTTTCTTTAGAAGCTGATGAATTTACTAGACTTTTAAGATGATCGATAGTATCGGTATCGTTTGGTTTTACTGTTCCAATTACATCTCTACCGATAGAAACTGGAATTTCAGAACCTTCATTAAGTTCTTCTAATGCTGATAACGCTGCAGCAAATCTTGCTCTAATGTCTCCGTTTGTTTGTGCCATTATATCTTATTTATAAATTGTTCGAATGTTAAAAACTCTTCATCATGTTCTACTGATTCATTAGCAATAGAAGTCTCTAATTTTTGTTTAAGGTCATTAAACATAGAGTGAAGCGAGTTTGGGGTCATTTTGTTAAATTCTTTAACGTTGTTATCAAGTAAAGATTGTCTAACTTTTGTTGCGGAAATATCATCATCTCCTCTTTGGATTTCATATAAACCAAATTCTGGTAAAACTCCAAGTTCATCACGATACTTGTCATTATTAACCATATATCCATATGCTTTCATTCGGTCAGTTCCGGTACCCCAAAGAACTGGTTCGTAATTTGGTCTAAGTTGATTGAACATAACATCAATTGCAGCAGAAGGAACAACAATAACTTGCTTTAAGAATTTGTATTCTCTCTGTACATTGTTAAACATTTCAATTTGTGTTTCAACATCATAAGGACGTTTAACAGCATCCTCTTTCTTAACAGTTTTTGCTTTAACTAAGAATACTATAACTGGAAAACCGTTTTGTTTATAAAGAGTTTCTAAAACTTTAACATGTCCTAAAGTAAAAGGTTGGAATCTACCAACAAAGATATTTACTTTCTCTTTTCCTTGTGCAGGATAATCAATCTTAAGAGCTTCAGTAATTTTTTGACTGTTTGCTACTCTGTCATGAATGATATAATTTTTGAAATCATATACTGCATGTTCATCAGCATTTTCAACAAAGATTTTTTGTTCGATCTTTTCTACGATTTCATTTAATTGAGTAAATAAAAGTCCAGTAATAATTGAACTCTCTTTAACTCGTTTCTTTCTTAAACTACCAACAACAATTTTATAAAGCTCAGCAAGAACATTGTTCTCAAGATACTTTAATGTTGTTTCGTTCTTAATATATTGTGTATTAAGTTGGAAGCATTCTGCAGTAGCAAAGCTAGCTGAATCAAATTTAGCTCCAACATATTTAAATGCGTTTTTGTTTAGATATTGATTGTAGACAGCTGAAACTAATTCAATGTATCGTAAATCCGAGTTCTCCTCGTTTAATTCAATTTCGTCTAAATTAAAATCATTTAAGAATTCTAATAAGTCAACCATTGTGATCTGATACATATGGCTAGACTCTCTATCATCCTTTGATTCATTTACACGATCAAAGGCTTCCATTTTAAATGATTTGATTTTTGTACCTTCTACAAATGAGATAATTAAACCATCAATTTCTTTATCTAAATTATCATTTAATGTAGATTTTGATAAATTACTATTAAAGATATGAAATGCTTCTCTTGTAAAAGATTTGTCAGAGAATTCTTTTTGGTATTGTTCGTTACTCATAGATACCAAATCTCTTAATCTGGTTTGTTGATTTACATCTAACATTCCTTCAAAAAGAACAGGTGGTTGTTGAACCTCAAAAGTTTTTGCCCATTTATTTAGGACATGTGTATCATTGATAATCTTTCTAGGTTTACCATTATCTCCAGTAACTTGGATATGTGTAAGTATTAAATAGTTTAATGGAACTGAATCATAATTTAAAGGCGATGCATCTGCTTCCGGAAGATACTCAAATCCAAATTTCCAATCAATTGGCATCGATTGTTTAATTTCTGGAGAAAGTCCTTGGAAATATTTAATTGCAGTTTCATACAAAGATACTAAAGTTCTATCAACAATCGATAGCTCTTCGCTGGTTCCATTTTTAAAAAATTCAAAACCATTTAAACCTCTTCTAACATAAAGAGACGGTGCTGCTATCTTTTCTGACACAACAACTTTATTCTTCATTAAGTCATTGAATACTTCAGTGTTCGAAGATTGATAGAAATCTCTAAGTTTTTGTAGTGCCATTTTATCTTCCGTATTTTATAATACCCATTAATTGATTTATTGCAGCGAATGTACCGGTTAATTTGTACAATTTACCTTTAAATTTAAAAACTAAACCTTCACTTGGAATAATTGAATCGATTCCGCCAATTCTTTCTAAACGTGCCAATTCTGATTCAACTTTTGAAATTTGTGAAAGGTCTCCGTTTTGTTTGATTTTGTCAGCTTCAGTTCTAATTTGATTGTGAAGTCTCTGCATCTCTTGATCTGGGTTTGCTGCTAATAAATTTGAAACATTCTTTAATACTACTGAACCTAATTCAAGAAAGATATTTTCGAATGGCATGATGTTTTCTTTATATTTCTTTTTAGCATCAGTTTTTTCAAATTCTTGTAGTTTTTTATATTCACTATCTCCAATTTGTTTACTAACATCTCTCATGTTTAATGTTTTCTTGTCATCAAACGCCCATCTTTGTACCAATCCAGCTTGTGTGATTGTATCTAAATTAGAGAAAGTTTTAGCAATTAATTCGGTCCACCACATTTCATGGTATTTAGATACAGGATCTGAATCAGATAATTTATAAGTGTTTTGTAATGCAATAACTTTATCTAAAAAGTATTTCTTTTTCTCGTCAAAGTTTACAGTTTTTCCAATCTGCAAATCTTGTGGAGGAATAATTTTAAATGTCTTTTGTACGTCAGCTGTTACTTTATTAAGAGCAGCTTGTACTTTTCTAGCTACACTAGAATCAGAACCTATTTGATTTCCAGCTCCATCAGTATGAACAATACCATGGAATTGAATAACGTCACGGTCATAATTAATTACATTTGAATTTCCAGAATAAATTAACTCCATATTCATAAATGATTTACCGTCATTGAAGTCTTCTATATCTGTACCCTTTAGTGATCCTAAAGCACTTGCTAAGTCACTTGCTGCATAAGTGAATGTATCTCTTACTCCAGCTGAAGGGTGATCCTTGAACATCGAAGTGATTGAGCTTAAATCAATTGGGTTAGCCATTTGACCTTTATTTCTAGCAAATAAAACTTTACCTGCTGCAGTAACTGTAACAAATAAGTTTTGTCCATCAGTTTTTTCAGTTGGAGCCTCTTCAAAATCTAAACGACCTTGCAAAGCAGAATCGATTAAATGTTTCATATCTCCGAAAGTCAATGAGTTATCATCAAATGGATGCATCATATGACCTGCTGCTCCACCTTCCATTACCAATGATGGAAACTTTGAGTTCCATTTTTCTAGTAAGAATTCGTTGTAGTTGTATAGTTTCATAATATTCAAAAAAGACCCGAGTGTTTTATACTCAGGTCTAATATTTATTCTATTTTATTAGGATTCCTGTGCAATCATTGCGTGAATGACATTAATTGAAATCCATTTTTCTTTTCTAAAGAATTCTTTTGCTAATCTTTCAATCTTATCAGCTTGTTTGTCATTGATTTGATTTTCTTCACCATCTGCTTCATCATTCCATGATTCTACGGCTTCTTCAAAAGCAATATCAAAAACTTTTAATTTAATTGAGTTTGCTGGATCTCCATGACCAGAAGTATCAGTGTTGTAATCTGCCCAATATTTAGTGTCTATTGCTTCATTAGTAACAGATTCTCCAAGAGAACTTGTCAACATACCAACTGCTGCACCGAAATCACCATCACATTTTTTAAGAATACCATCAACTACTTCTCCAGCTTTAGCTTCATCAAATTCGTCGCCAAATGCTTTTTTTAAAACAGTCATTGCATAATCTTTAAATTCGTCTTCAGATTTAATTTCAGCTTCATTAACAACTGATTCTTTAATACCTAATTCTTTTAAAGATTTTATTTGTTTATCTTTTGTTTCGCCATCTTCAGATGTCCATAATAAACCGGCTTTGATTAATCTTTTATAGATTTCAGAACTTACTAATTCAAAATCTATAGTGTCTGATGAATTTTCCCAAGTATCTGCTGTATATTCAGGATCGATCCAACCAATACCTCTTTTAATAGAAGTTTCCATATCTGCATAATCTTTATCAAATTGCTTTGCTTCATTTACAGATTCTACAACCACTTTAACAGATGGATTGTGTTTAGACTCTTCAACTTTATATTTCTTACCGTCAAATTCGAATTCCTTCTCTCCAGCTTCTTTAGCTTTTCTAACAGCATCTCCAAAAGCATTACCTTCTTCGATTTCATTAGATTCTTTAACAGTTTCTTTTAATTTTGATAATTCACCTTTTAATTTAGGATCTAAACCTCTTTCAATACCCCAGTTAAATGATGCTTTAATCAACATATCTAATGGTAAGTTTCCGTTTTTCTTTCCGAATGGAGAACTTTCAACCCAAGTTAGAAAATGTGCAGCTAACTCTTTAGACATTTTAGTACCTTCTGCTCTTGAAGTATTACCATCAATAATTTCTTGAAGTAATCTTTTAGCCATACCATGAGAACCTTCAGTTAAAGCTTCTTCTACTTTGTATGTTTTACCATCAAATTCAAATTCTTTCTCTCCAGCTTCTTTAGCTTTTCTAACAGCATCTCCAAAAGCATTACCTTCTTCAACTTCAACAGCTTCTTTAACTTCATCGTCTTCTTCATTAACTTTAGAACCACGAACATTATAAGTTTTACCGTTAAATTCAAATGTTTTCTCTCCTTTATTTCTAGCAGCAAATAAGGCTCCAGTAAAAGCATTACCTTCAGTAACTACTAATTCCAAATCTTTATCTTTACCAGTAACTGCATCGTCTAATTCAGCTTCTAAAGCTTTTTTCTTAGCAGTTTCTTCTTTCATTTTAGCAAGTAATGCAGCTTTTGCATCACCTTCAGCGGCTTTCCATTGTTTAGCAAGTTCAGCCATACCAGCTGTTACTTTGGTCCAGTCATTTTGGATCTTATTAATAGAACGAGCTTCAGAAACAATAGATTCTTCGATAAACTCTTCTAAACCACTATCTTTACCCCAAAAATCTTGAATCATTGTTTCAAGATCCTTCTTTTTACCAATGTACTCAACTTCTGGGTAATTAGCAGCTGGACCATTCATATTTACAATTTTCCATTTGATGCCTTTCTTTTTACAGAATTTAACAAGACCTTCTTCGTCTGGTTCCATTGCATCTAATGTAACTTTAGCCTCATCAAGTTCAGATTCTAATTCTTCACCATCTTTAGGATCTTCTTCTTTAGGTTCTCCTAATTTATTAATATCGTCTTCGATATCTTCAGCTTTATCTTCTTCAACTTCGTCAGCAATACCTTTATTTATAAGGTCTCCAACTTCGTCAGACTCATCTTTTTCTTTACCTTTAGCAACGATTTCTGCTTCAATTTCTTCAGCACGATCTTCACTAAATAGTTTAGCATATAACGCTTTTTTCTTCTCTTCGTCTAATTCAGACATATCGTTGATTTCCAATTCATCTAAAATAGAAGAGATTTTCTCTAAAGATTTAACTCTTTTCGTCTTATTTTCTTGCTCAGTTTTAACTGCATCCTTTTGAGATTTTAATTCTGAGAAAGTCTTAAACGATGTAATTTTGTTTAGTTCCATTGTTTTAATATTTTTTTACAGTCTTATCTTATATATTCGTATGATTTAATGAACTTTGTCCATTATTCAGACCCATCAAATGTGACCTGTTTGATGTCGAAATTGAATTTTTCTTGCTTATAGATTTGTTGTCTAACTTGACCATGTCTAAATAGGTAACATTCCCAATCAGGTGTTGATAAATTATCAACGAAATCTACAATAATTACCTCTTTTTTGGACTCATGTTGTCTAAGTCCTCGACCAATTGATTGTCTAATGATGACTTCTGATTTAAATGATTCTGTGAAGAATACGCTATGAATCTTTTTAATTGAGATTCCGGTAGAAAACGTGCCATAAGAGGCAACGATGACGATCTCTTCACCAGCTTCCATTTTCTTTTTGTATTCTTCTCGAATATCAGAATCTGTCCCTCCGTCAACATAATAAACCTTCTTTTGGCTTCTTTGGCGAAGAGCATCGTATAATTTTTTACCATGTTCGATTCTGTGGAAAAGTACAAGAGAATTCCTTGGTATTCTGGAAATAACGTTGACAACAAAGTCAAGGCGTGCTTTGTTGTTGATGATATAATTTTGTTCGAGTTGGAAAACATCTTTGCTTTCATATCTATTTTGTGCTAACTCCATAAATGCTTGCTTTGTTGCAGCGGGAGCGTAATCCATTTCAATAACCTTAACTCGGCATTTTGCAATATGCCCTTCTTGTTGTAAGAAAGCTGCTTTTACTTCAGTAATTACCGGGCCGGTTTGGGACATTAGTGTTAGTTTATCTAGTGTACCATCTTTTGGAATTGTACCAGATAAACCAAATTTATATTGTGCATTTCTACACTTTGCTAAAATATCTTTAATTGACTGTGATTTTGCTTTATGTGTTTCATCAACAATAACAGCATCAAAGTCATCAAAATATTCTTTTTCTTTTTTAATTAGGGATTGATATGTACCAATTACGACATTTGAATTGGGTTTAATTTTCTGACCTGCGTAGATTTGTTGGATACGTATCTTCACTTGGTTTCTCCAATTATAGTCAACAAAGTCTTCGCTAGCTTGTACAACCAGTGAAACGTTAGGTACTATAAAAAGGATTTTCTGTGCCTTCTGTTTCTCTAGCATATAAGCAACTGTCATAAACGAAATCATCGTTTTTCCAGCAGATGTTGCCAATTCAGCAAGACACTTTCTAAATTTTAAGATATTATAAGATGCATCAATTTGATAATCTCTCGGTTGAAGATGATAGCCATCAAAAAATGCATTTGCCCAAGTTTCAAATCCTTCGGCTGAAATATTTCGATCAAACAATCTGGTAATACCATTTAGTTTTAAATCAAAATTGTATTCCTTGCAGGTTTCCATGACATATCTCCATAAACCTACAGGAATCCATTTGTTATCTTTAATATACGAGACGTAACCATCCCATACTCCCCTCTTAACTAAGGGGTTGAATCTCCATCCGTCAATTCTTTTAGTGAGACTTAAATTAATTTGTTCAATTTCAATTTCACTTGCTTCGTCGATTCTTAGAAACCTATTATCGTCTGTTAATGTTATTACCAAAACATTCTAATATTTTTATAACTGTTTCATGTCAATTCGATTCTTAATTGCAAATCCAATGTTATCAAGAGTTTTTACAGAACCATTAAAGAAATCTCTTTGCATCTCTAATAATTGTTGTACTTGATAATCTTCTGACAAGTCAGCCTCAATAAATTTAGCGCGTTGTCCATCAGATAGTTTATAATCATATTGATAATATCCTACCCACGCTGATTTATATTCTCGATCTATTTTTGCTTTTTGAGTTCTGATTTTAGAACTAATAGATGCAATCATATCGACTAAAATTTGTCGATAACTTAATGCGTAAGATGAGACTTCTGGGAGATTGTTACCATGTTTTAAATCATCTGCAACACCTCGAATTTTACTAGTCCATTCAGTCCTTTGAGTAGCTAGATACTCATCTAACTGCTGCAATTTATTTACTTTAGTTTCAACTTCCATTTATTTAATTTTAAAACAGCGAGTTTTTGCTGTCTGAGTTAGGTTTAATATAAACACTGCTTTTAATCTTTGCTTTGAACTTAGGTTTCAACTGTGTTTTAATTGTTGTACCATCATATTCAATTTTCGAAACGCCAAAGTCAACAATGGTTTTTAGTCCTTTGCTGCTGTTTTCTCTGTCCTTTTCGAAATCTTCAAATTCTTGTTCTATCATAGCTAGAACCTGTCTATTTTTATAAGTAGTACGCATCTAACATTGAGTTTGAAAAGTAGTCGTTTATTTTAGTTAAACAATCACTTTTGTTTATGTAAGCGGCCATTACTAAGTCGTTTAAATCTTTAATAGGTTCTTTATATTTATCCATTTTAGTATCTTTGAGAAATTTGGACCACATAAAGACTGATTTTCCAGCTTTTAGCTTTTCAATCATTTTTGTTTTACCAGCTTTATCATTATCGAACATATAACGAATTGTTGGAACCTGGTCGAGCTCAGTCGTGTCTCGCCCTACAGAGGAAAGTGCTAATGAATTATTCATAAACATTCGATCTAATGGTCCTTCAAATATTGTAACTGGTCGAGTAAAGTCAGTTTTCATAATACCAAATAAGGTTGATATTTTACTAATTGCCATTTTCTCTGCTTCATCTATTTCAATAGGCTTTCCCATCCACTCTAATATCTTTTCAAGATCGTAGGTTAAGTATTTAGAATTGCTAGTTTTAACAAGAGTTCTTGACTGCATTCCAATTACTTTTCCGTCTGGTCCTAAATTTAGAACATAGATTCTTTTGTCTTTGGGGGAATAGAGGAAGTTTTCTAATTTGTTTGAAAGAAATCTCTTTCTTAGATATAACCAAGGTGCATCTCCTACCGAAATGTAGGTCATCTTAAGTGCAACTCGTAATTCTTCGATAGTTGGCGCTAATTGTCCAATCTTTTCAAATATACCATACTGTAAAACATCAACATGATGGGACTCTGCTTTGTTTTCTTTAATCCACTCAATTACTTGAACTGAATCTTCAGAACTACCAAAACGGACACCGTGATCTTTTAAGAAACTATAAACATCTCCATGTTGGGAACAGTTAAAACAATGATACTGTAAAGTGTCCCAATAGATATTACCACGTTTCTTTTTGTCATCGGAATACGAGTCACCACAATAAGGACATGCCAGAGTTATTCGCCCTGGCATTTCCTTAATCATCGTCTTATTTTGGACCGTATGTTCTTGAACTAATACTTTCTTAACTAAGAGTTTGATTGTGTGTTTTAAGTCTTCTGATATATTAGAGGTCGAGGTCATTCAAAAACGAATCTAAGTCATCAGAACTATCTACCGCTGCTGCTTCTGTCTTAGGAGCTGGTGTTGTATCGAAATCAAAATCATTTGACTCTTCTACTTTTGGCTCAGCTTTAGGAGCTGCTTTAGCTTTAGGTTTTGATACAATCTCATCGATTGAAGAACCTGGATTCAAATACTGACGAAGTAATGAGTTCACGAAATCGCGAGTTTCATCATCCCATGCTTTGTATTCGTATGGTTCTAAAGAAGGAGCTGCATCTAATTCAGTTTTGATTTTGGTCATAACTTCTTGAGTCTTTTCTGCAGCTTCTCCATCAACAGTAATTGCTGATTTGCTAGATGCGAATTTAGACTTATCGTAGTTATTATATTCTCCTTGACGAGTAATAATAAGTTCGAAGTTTTTACCATTGAATAGATCGAAAATTTGAGTTGGTTCTCCAAATGCTGGTTTCAATTCTTCATCGATTTTCTCTTTGATTTTGTAACCAAACTTGAAGATTTTGTACTGACCTTCGAATTCAGGGTGTTGAGGATCTTTGATAATTTTAATCAAAGCGTAATACTGTTCACGTCTTTTCAACTTGTCTGCAATCTTGCGATCAACTGCTGAGTCTGATTTACGTAATTTGAAGAATGCCTCTGCAATTGGACACTTTTCACCGATAGAAGATGGTGAGTCAACTAATTTTCCGTCACCACTAGCATCAGTTAGCCAATGTACGTACTTTTTAACAAGTGAATTGCGGGGATTCTTTGGGTTTGGAACAAAACGAATAAGTGCTTTGTAAGTTCCGTCTTTGCCTTCATCGGCTGTTGGTTTGTAGATGTCGTTGCCAGAACCAGTGCTCTGTACTTCATGTGTGTCTACTGCGTCAACACTAAGGTTGAAAATGTCAAAATCTGCCATGTCTTTAATACTTTAATTTTCTTTAAATTGTTTAATACGTTAAACTTTAAGGGCCCTTTAAATTTTAAAACGTTAAGGTTTATATCGAGTAAATTAGATTTGTTTCATTTTTTCAAATAAAAGGTGTCTTACTCACTCATTCTATATATCTCTAAAATTATTTTCACTTTTTTTAAAAATAGTTCTAAAATCTTGAAACAAACCGTGACAAGTGTAATATAAGATTTGGGTTTCAGGTGAAGATAAGGTTCTTAGAGCGCTGAGATATAGCTTGCAAGGAAGTAAGCGTCCACTAAATCATCTAAGGGCTTCGGGACGGACTTCCCAATTTCAAGGGTTTTAACGTGCTTATGGAGCTCTGAGGATTCCAGGTTCGGATCACTCAAACGATTCTCGGTAAAAACGTCCCACAAAAGCCTTTTATTCATGTTTCCTTTTCCAGCATGTTTCTTAATTGTTGATGGAGCAACCGTAAGAATATTCTCAATATTACTAAAAGAAGTAATTATCTTGTATTTGAAGATTGCAGCGGCAGCCGCCATATCAATAAGATTATTTGTTCCTCCATTCGACCCATAAGAAACGCCTTCAAAGGCAAAAACACATGGAGTGTCATCAATCTTGGTTTTAATAAGACCGATAATTTGTTCTGCCATATCGACAAAACGATTAAGTTTTAAAAGTTCTTGAGAAGAAAACTCTTTGGACTTCTCGTATTCTGGTTGAGAAACAAGAGTTACACCATTAAGAGTTGAGATATGAGATTGTAAAGCTTGGTCAGCTTTTGTGCCAGATCCTGGCTTTAAGAAAGAAATAAAGTTAAGTTCATTATTTAGAACAACAATACCCGGAGAGTTTAATGAGAAATCTATCCCTATATAATTCATATTAGATTCTATTACCAAGAGTTGCACCAAGAGCGGCGCCAACAAGTCTTGAAGTTAATAAATCGTAAAGGACTCCACTTTGAACTCCCAATACTTTAGCTACTGTTTTACCAATTGTAGAACCAAGAGCAAATCCAGTTAAACCACCAATAATAGAACCAAGAAGACCTTCATTAGTAAGTTCATCATTGAATTTTTCGATATTATAAGTACCGTCTTCGTTCATATATGTAGCAGTAAATTCTTCTAATGCAGCATCTACTTTAGCCTCTAATTCTGGAGTCCATTCTGAAACAAGAGATTCTGATAGAACCTGTAGGTCTTTTGCAGTTACGTCTTGTTCAGCTAAATATTCAGCAAATGTTTTCATATAGTATATATTAGATTTTTATTAGTCAATTTCTAGCTTAAGAGCAAATTTGTTATACTTGAAGTTACATGTAAATGTATTAAATTCTGCAACATTTTGACTCATATTTAAATCAAGCTCTGAAATTGAATGCATGATTGGCTGATGAAATACTGCTGAAATCACGTGAATACCTTCAGCGTCCATGATTTGTAATTTCAAATCGTCAGTATATTCAGGTCTGGTTTGTTTTGCATAATAATATAACAATGTGTCCATCATAATAAAATAATTGATGAATCCATCTAATAGTTGCATTGTTATTGTAAACTCTCTTTCAATCAAGTTTTGTACAGGATAAGCTCCTCTATGGTAATTAACAGTACCATCATTGTTTGCTTGAGTTACTGGTTCAAATGTAACACCTGGTAAATTAATACCCTGAATTGAATAGTTGATATAATCAATTGGTTCAGTAATAATCGAACCTGGCATTCTATTCAAATACTTTTTATACTGATCAGCAACCTCCTTAGGAATGAAATTCCTTGGAAGCTTGAAGTTATATAGGTTATTTCTACTATTTAATATCATTATATGATGTTTACATTTCCGTAATATAATAAAGAACTTGTGTTGCCATTAACTAAATTAATATAGAACATGTCTTTATTAGTGTTTGCATCAGACTCATCAAACCTAGCAGACATTGCCTTTGGAATTTTAAATAGGATTTCTCCAATTCCAGCGTCTACTCCAGGAAAAGATGGATCAAATGTTACGCTTGATTTAATATCTCCGCTTTTTAATAAAAGTTCGATACTTTCAGCTCCAACTAAGCTTATTGCCTTTGTAGAATTTCCATCAACTTGTGCAATTCTAAATTTAACAAAGTTATCTGAAACTTTAGAAAGAGTTATTGTTGCGTTTCCTTCGGTAAAATATTCACCAATTGAAACTGCATTTCCTAATGCAACATTACTATTTCCAGCAAGAATATTGGTTGTATCAATTGCAACAGGAACATATTTGGTTTCTCCAACAGTTGGTCTAATAGAATTAACAAAACTAGTTAAACTTCTATTTGATGTTGTATCAGCTAGAGTATTGTAAATTTTATTTACAGCATTAGAACCTAAGTCTATTTTTGCAATTCTTTTACCATATTTTGCAGGTTGGTTATAAATAAGAGTTGACTGTTTTACGATTTGAGTATTATCAGTCTCATTATAGATCCTTAAAATATAGTTAATTAAAAATGCAGATGCAACATTCGCATTCTTAATAACTGGTCTAAAAATAATAGGTTGGTCATATTCTTCAGTTTGAACAAACGTTGTACTAAAAGTTTTTTCATAACTTAAACCAAGAGCTTCTCTAATTTCAATATCATGGAAAACCGTAATATCGTCTCCGCTATTATTTTGTCTAGTTAAAATATAATCTTCAAATTCATTTCTACTACCATCTTTAAGTCCATATAGATTAAAATAGTCTCCGTCTGCTGCTTCTTCAATAACACCAACAATATCTTGGAATTCGTCTTCTTGTGGAAGAGTTAACTCGATACCATGTGAAACATCAGCATACTCAATTCCAGAAATTTCTACAATTTGGTCAATTAATTTAAAATTGATTCCATAACCAGCAGTTGCATCTAAAATATCATAACCTCCAGTTATGTGGTCTGCGTAAAATGCATCTTGAAAATCTAAGTTCAAGTTATTATCAAACATGTTAACTAAAGATGGAACTTTAATCTCAATGAATTTTGAATATGAAACTCCAGAAAGAACAAATGGATTTGGATTCTGAATCTCAAAGTTACTTGAATTTTTATAAACAATTGAAGTTAAGTAGTTTTCAATTCCAGAAAGTCTAGGTGTTTTAACTTGGAATAAGAATCCATCGTAACCTCTAGCTCCAAAACTGAATCCAGTTCTTAAGTGCAATCTAATTGTATCATAATAAATTGTATTCGATGGAATCGTAACTGGAGTTAAACCAGCACTATTAGTACCGTCCCATCCTGTTGTATCTAAATAATCAAGTGAGTTATTTAAAAGAGCATATCTATTACCATCAACATCATGTTGAACGGCATAGTATCTTCCAATCTCTCCACTTGCAGTTTTGATTGTATTACCAGTTTGTTGGAAAGGAACTGAAAATAAAGGGTTTGCTTTATCTCCAACAACAATCTTTCCACCGGTATAAATTATATCAGGTGTTAATGTTGTATCGGTATATCCATAACTATAAGATCCATTTGTGTTAGGATTATAAGTTAATATTCCAGATAAAGCAGAGTAACTTGCTGTTCCTCCTCCACTGATTGTAAAATTAGTTGGATCGTTTAGGTTACTTAAATCGAATTTATATGTTTTACCATTTTGTAATTGAAGTTCTCTACCTGCAAAATTATTTACAGTAACATAGATTCCATCAGTATCAACACTAAATTCTACAACATCAGCTCCAAGTTCGTGAATTAAATATCTTGTCTCCGTTGTGTCTCCATCAACGGTATCTAGAATCTTAATCTCACTACCATTGTTATCCGTTTCGATTGCATAATCTTGCGAATTTGTCTGGTCATGATATATGAATTCCAGAATAATATCTTGGTCTAATCCAATAAACTTAGATGATTTTGCCATTTTCTTTTTATAATAATTTTAGAATCTTAACCACTTAGGGCTCCAGAATAATCCGATACTTAGGTTAGGTCCCATTTGAATTGTTTGTCCGTTGTTTAACGTAATACCATATCCAAGACCCATTCCAATTGACCAACCCGCTTTTTTCTCAGGCTTATTCAGTTTATTATTTATCAAGTTTATATTTTCAATCTCTCCGAATGTAATTCCAGGATAGTCAGTTGCAATTTTAATTTGCTCAACACCATCTTTGGTTTTTTCAGTCATCGCATATAGTTTGATAGTTTGGTTTAAAGTAAAATCTCCAGCAGAAGCACCGAACTTATTATTAATATAAGATACTTCTACCTTTCCATTAAATTTTCTAGTGTTACCTTTTCCAAAATCGTCGTTTTTATTAAAAGTTAAAGTTGCAGTTGTATCAGAAATTTGTTCAACTATTGTAGGATCTCCACTAAATTTACTTAAAATATCAATTTTAGTTTTAAGAAGAGAATTAGCATTCTTTAAGTTTTTAATATCACCCATAGCTGATTTAAATTCAGCAATCGTATTAGCATTGCTTTTTTCTAATTCAGCATATGTATATTCTAAAGTTCTTTTAGAAGCTACAATTCCACCGTTTTCTTTTATAAGAACTCTAACGCTATCTTGTGACGCTAATAGATTATTCAATTGTCTATTTGCTTCAGTTTGTGCAATTGCCTTTTCGTTTTTTAAAGTAGAAATAGAATTACATTGCTTCAAGAACAAAAGTATGACAATTGCCCCGGCTATGAAGCTAATGGTACTCCTTGTCATCTTTATATTTTTTAAGTATTCTAACATTTTTATCATTTTAATTTAATTACTAATTATGAGAACGATGATCCTCCTCCGCCTCCAGATGAGAATGTTGAACAATATCCTCCGCCTCCAGGATTATCGTATGATGAATTGTATTCAACACAAGATATTGATTGTCTAGCTACGATACCTGTATTATTGTTATAACTTAATAGTCTATAACAAGGTGATGATGAAATATATCCACTTCCATAAGTTGTACCTCCATATGAAAAATCTACAGGAGCATTAGAACCTGATGCAACTCCTACTGCAAAAGCACTTTGACCAGACGCTAAATTATCTAAATTAGATACAGTTGACCATATTTTTGTAGTTGCAACATCATTTGGATTAACAGTAGATGTACATGCATTATATGTTCCATTCGCATACATTATATTACCAACTGTTCCATATATTGCAACAGAAGTTGATGATATATCATACCAACTTCCAGGAGCAGTAGAAGATCCAGTTATTTTTAATGTTGAGAATCCACTTCCTGTCCAATATCTATAGCACCATCCAGATCCTGATATGTTTTGAGCATACCATCCTGCTTGAGCATTTGTACTTAAATCACTTACACTTTTTAGTGCAGTAGCATCTGAAAGATTATTTTCTGTTGCTGAAATATAAACAGTACTCGATGTCCAACCTGCTGAACTTGTTCCAGAGAAACCAACCGTTGATTTACTAACATTGATTCCCGTCCCAGTAGTTGATCCTACTGCATTTCCAACGAATTGTAAATATGATAATGAACTTCCAGTATTTTGGAAATCAGAATCAGTTAACGTTAAGACTAATTGTCCTGAACTGTTAATTGATGCACTTGTTTGTGTAACTGAAGCATCTGGATTAGTTCCAAATATTCCAGTAGTATATAATGCAACATTTGATGTACTAGTAAATGAATATCCAGCAGAAGGAGTCATTGTAATTGTAAACGTTTGTGTAGATCCTTGAATACCAGTTAATGTATAAGTTGATCCAACAGTAAACGTATAATTTCCAGAATCACTATTGCTAGTTGATTTACGAGATACTAACGCATAATAATGTGTTATTGTTGTACCTGCAGCACCTGCATCTGACCAATATAATCCAGAATCTCCTAAGTATATAATGTAAACTAATTTAGTTAAATCATATGCAGTTCCTCCTGAAGTTGGAACATTAAGAGTATTTACAGAAGCATCTATATCTTGTGTTATTGTATAATTATTAGGATACGTTGGATTAGCGCCATAAGATGCTGTTACTGCAACGTTACCACCTGAAATAAGAGAAAGTTTAGTATTAATAACAGTTACCGCATTTTGCTTATTAGAACCTGTACCTGAAGTTCTTTCTTCAATTTCATAATCAAAAGATACTAGATCTGGAACCTCAGTTGAAGTACCAGTTCCATTAGTCCAAGTTTTACCATTACAAAGATACCAACCTGCATATTTGTCTTTACCGGCACCATGTCTTATTTTTAAAGTGTCTGTTGCGGGTAATGGAGAACCATTAATCGCGTCCTTATAGAAATTACTAGAACTATCAAAAGCACTAGTTAATATCGGTACGATTGTACCAACTGGAACTAATCCAGAAATTTCAGACGCTGATTTCCATACTGCAGTACCAACGTTGTCGTTCGATACTAAAATTTTACCAGCAGCTGGATTACCAGAAGTTATTTTAACGGTATTATTGAATGTTACTGGATTTGTAAAAAGAGCAGGTACATAAACCGTCATTCCAGTAGATTCTAATGCTAAGAAATTATTTGTACCATCAGAAAAATAAAAATGATTTGCATATAGTTTCCATTCAGTTGGTAATCCAACCGTGTTATTTGCAAATCCCATTTCATATATGGTTTTTCCACCCTCTAATTTAAGAGTATAAAAAACTTTATTTCCATCTGAATTTGTTACGCCATCATCGGTAAGTTCTAAGTTATTTACATACGCACTAGATTTTCTATTAATTAAAACAGAAGCAGTATCAACTACTTGTCCATACAATGGATCTGTTTCATCAACACCAAACATAACAGTTGGAGGATTAACTTGTCCTCCTGCTGAATCATGTAAAGGCTGCAATGTGTTATTTTGCGGTCCGTCATTTTTAATCCAATACTCATTAGCATTAAGTCCTTGAGGACCTTGACGACCTTGAAATCCTTGTACACCTTGAGAACCTTGAGCACCTGTCAGTCCATCTAAACCTTGCGCTCCTTTAGCACCTTGATACCCCATTGGACCACCACCGTTACTTACGATCTGGTCGAAATTATAATTGACCGCATCTAACTTTTCGTTATCGGTCTGCGAATCTAATATCGGTTTTAAATTTATTGGCATCTACTCTAAGGTATTTTTGTCTTTATATTTATCTAGATTTTATTTTCACTTATTCGTCTTATTAAAGAAATCAACATCGGTGTCATCTAGAAATTCATCTATTGTATAGAATTTTTTAGAATTTTCATGTTTAAACCATCGTGCATGACCTTTTTTGTTCAAACAACTTGGATAAGATCTACTACGCTTAACAAGATATTTAGTTAAACGAGCAACAAAATCTTCTCCTTTTTCTAATCGGTCATGTTCTTCTATTTGACCGTCCATTATTTTTTTAATATATCCTATTTTAATAAAATCAAATGGAATGTCATCGTAATTATTTGAATAGAAATCGGTTTTAGTTATATTTGGATTCCATTCTTTATAAAAAAATCCAGCATCTACAAGAAGCCTATGCTTATTTAACGCAATATCATAAATAAAATACAAATCCTTTTCTAATTCTTCGTATGAATCTAAATTTTCAGATACTAATTGAATATCTAGATCCCATGTATTATTAATATCATACATGATTCCACCGTATATGATTATCTTGTATTTATTATAAATTTCTGTTTTCTTTAGTTCTAATAGAAATCTTCTAATTTTCATCCAACTAGGTCGACCCCAAATTGTTGTAGTTGAAAACTCTCCTATTTGATAATAAAAATCCATATTACTCTTGACTAGCTTCTACTTTATTATGAGTTAATATTCCATTTGCAAAAAACATATCATTTTCTTCAACATCAACTTTATAAACAATGTAGTGGCCTTTGGTTTCAACGATACTATTAACTTCTAATTCTACTCCTTTTTCTGTAAATAACATATCTCCAGTTTTAATATCTACGGCATATCCAATTTTCCATAAACCATTAGATTTATAAAGGTGTAAGTGGTCTTTTGTTGTAAATAATTTACCATCATTAAATGAAAGAACTACGTTGACATTAAATGTTTGAATTCCTACAACAGTAACATCTTCATCATAAATATCTAATTTATCAGATTTCCATTCAAACAGATCTTTTGTATTTTCTAACATTGGTAATCCAACAATTGTTTTACTATATAGAGTATCTCCAATAGAAAGATCTTGAACTTGTTTGATAGTACCATCATTCATGGATATTCTAGTTCCAAAAAGAACGCAACCTCCACTTCCACCACCAGGTGTAGGACTTGGACTTGGCGAATAAGAACAAGATACAGCAGAGTTTAAGGCTCCAGTTGAACTATTATTACATTTTCTGTAAATAGAACCATTGCTATAATAATATGCAGCATCTGCATAATTTATTACGCCTGAACCGGCACTTGAATCTCCAACAAAAAGATTTGAAATTGCTGAAAAAGTTTGTGAAGTTGCAATACTGTTTTGATAATATCCATAAATTTCTAATGAAAAACCGCATGCGCCAGAAGAAGTTGTTTCAAATCCTAATGGCGTGTATATGTCAATAGCATTAACATAATCTGCTGTGAATATTGCTCCTTCAAAAGATGATCCATTCCAATATCTTCTAGAACTAGAATCTCTATACCATCCTTGTGTTGCATTTGTGCTACCACCTGAATTAGTAAATAAGCTAGTTGAATTTGATAAACTAGATCCGTTAATATAATATGTTGATTTTGTCAATCCACTAAAAGCACCGTTTATTCCAGCATTAATTACCGCTGTGTTATATACTAATTGAATATCTGTATAAGATGGACATGCTAATCTAATTGCAAATTTAGCAGTGTTTTTATTCCAATATCTTGCTACTCCACTTTTTGCATACCATCCACTATTAGCAAGAGTAGAACTATTTGTAACATATAATTTATTATCATTGGCAGTCCAACTATTGGCTTCTGACCAAGTTGACGTTACAAAATTACAATCAAATGAAGTTATTGAAGATGAACAAGCATCTCCATAATCATCTAGATCGTAACCTAAAGATATTGCGCTAACTGTTGGAACTGTTCCAGCAGTGTCCCATATAAATCCATCTTCTCCTAAGAAACATAGATATAATAATCCATCTCCTTTTCCAGTTGATGTATTTAATTGAGTTGATGTTGTTGCTCCACCGTAAATTGTAACTAATGGTTCTCCAACATCAACATAAGATTCTTTAACCTTAGTTTGACTATTTGTTCCATTATTATAAGTATAATATCCAGTAGATACTTCATCAGCTTTAAATCCGACTTGAGCAGTTCCTAGATGTTGTCTATTAGTTGTTGTAAATGTAAGTGATCCATATCCTGATATAGGTGGTGTTAAAAGAGAACTAGAATATGTTGGATAGTCAACTGTTAAATCAAAGCTACATAAATTTGGTAAAGTATATGAAACTGATCCTTTATACCATGTTTTACCATTACATAAGTACCATCCTTTAAATTTACCTGATGCTAATCCAGCGCCGTACTCAAATTTAAAAGTAGGAGTAAAAGATCCATAACCAGCAACTTCTGCTAAATTATTAACGGTTCCAGTTTTTTCTAAATTAAAATATTGACTTGTAAATTCTTTATCAACTGCAATAATAGATCCTATTGGAAAGATAGGTAATACTTCATTCACTTCTTTCCACATCACAGTACCTAATTGACCACTAGTATCATACGCAGTTGCAGCAATTTTACCGGTTCCTGCTGCACCATACATATTAGATGCGATTTTTACAGTACCATTAATAGTTGAAACTCCATCAAACGTAGAAACAACCTTTGGCGTAAATGCGGTTGCATTTAATTCAAATAATGTTGTTGGGTTACTTTTTGGAGTAAAAAATGTAAACCTAGCACCTACTGTTGGTGAAAGTCTAAATTTCCAATTACTATCAGTTACATTTTTAAATCCAGAATCTAATACAGTACTAGTAAGAGCACCAGTATTATCTATATTTGCATACAAATTATAATAAAAATGTTCTCTAACAGGAATGTTTGTATTTCCAGCATCGATATTAGAAGCAATAAAAATTAAATTAGGTTGTAATGCACTCTTTGTGTTAAATCTTTTAACAGCAACACTACTATCATTTTCAGCATATTCTGTATCAGTATCTGCGAAGCCTATACGATAGTTTGCTGGATTGTTTTTTACTTCTTTATATTTTATCGTTGTATTAGTTCCACTTGGTTTTGTGTTTATTGTCCAATCATTAAAACCAACTACACCAATAACACCTTGAGTACCTTGAAATCCTCTTACACCTGAAGCTCCTTGAACTCCAGTTGCACCTTCAAATCCTATAGAACCTTCAAATCCTTGAGGTCCATAAGGTCCACCATCAAACAATTCTATTTGATCGAAATTCCAGTTAAGTTTTTCAATTTTCTTGCTTGACCACCACAGTGACGAAGACGCTGGATCTAGATCGGATTTGTAAAGTTCTTTAATATCGATAGACATTCCTTATGCGATTATTTTAATGGCAGGAATAAATTCGTATTTATAACCAGGCCTTTTGTTATATATTAGCCTGAATCCTAATCGATCTTCGGCAAAAGTTGAATATGTAAAATTAGACTGCTTTGTGTAAGTCGTCTGGTCAATATCGGTAACATCTACAACTGATACGAAATTAGTTGATATATCTTTACTCTCTTTGGCATATAGTTCAACAGTGTCAATTATAAACCTTGGAACAATATTAGAATCTACATATTTAACCAAATCATCTTCAATCGTGGTTATATCACCGTATGATTTTGATGGAGTAATATATTTATTGAATTTATCGTTTACACCCTTTTCAATTAACTCATCAAGTAATGCAAATCTTAAATAAAAGTCAATGTATATTTTAGAATCATTTTCATACCAGAAAATAGAATTAGTTCTAGATGCTTTAATTTTGGCATTTGTTAATTCTTGTTCTGAACCAACTTGCGTTGCATTAAATCTAGAAAGTGTGTATACGTCATCTACTTTCATAACAGTTGAAGCCATGAAAGAAATATTTTCTACAGGATTAATTGTTCCATATGCAGTTTCAGTTTTGTCATTCAATAGACACTTAACATAGTAATCATCTTCATACTTAGATTTAAGAATATTAAAATCTTTTTTACCAATTGCGATTTCTCCAATTTTAGGATATAAAGGCAATTTGTCAGATGATGTTGACAATTTTAATACTGCATCTGCTGATTCTGGATTAACTTTATGGAAGTAATAATTTTTTAAATATCCATAATGGTCTTCTCCAGTAAATGAGTATGCTGAACCAAAAACAATACCCATATTATTGTACTTATTGTATAATATAGTTTGCTTGTTTTTAATCGGTGCTCCTGCACCATCTAATGTATAATAAACGTTTGATGGATATAACTCTTCAAAGAACATAACATCTCTAAACTTAGGAAGATAATCACCATTCATTCTTTTAAGAACTGTAAAATATTCATCGTCTCTCTGCTTAATAGTTTTACCTATCTCGTCAGCAGTTACCTTATACGATTTTGGCTTCTCATTATCTACTTCAGTTGATAAACTAGAAAGCTTAATAATTTGAGTACCATCTTCGATATTTAATATAAATTGATTATTTAAAATCGTACCATCTTCTTTAACAGTTATGTACTCTATTTCAGAAGGATTGTTATTAAATAAATCTGCAATTCTTTTTGAATTTAAAGATTCTAATGTTTCAATAAATGCTCCTTTTCCTCCTTTATAATATGTGTAAACAAAAGATTCTTGAATTGTAGTTGAAATTAAACCAGCAGTAGTCCACTCAGGACCTGTTTCAAATGTTGATTCATTTGTTGGTGTAACTGTTCTAGGCCATCCTTTTACAACAATTGCATCGTCTCCAATAACTTGATAAACTTTAAGAGCTCTTACTACTCCACCTGCTGTAAATAATAAATACGTAAACTTACCATCAACTAGGTTAATTTGACTCTTAAATGATGTACCGATACCTTTAATCAATGTTAATCCAGAGTTTTGAGATTCAAAGTTATTCCAGTTTGCTCCATTTAAATTAAGAGTACCGGTGATATTTGTATTTACTGGATCTCCACTTAAATTTAGTGCATTTTCTAATTCATAGAATATTTTTCTAGGAAGAGCTTTTACTAAATTGTTTTGTAAAGTTAAATTAACATAGATACAAACATTTTTAAACTTATCGTTCTTAATAACACTTATTGCTTTAGAAGTAGGAGTTGTTGTATCACCCGCAACTGTATAATTTACTGTAAATCCAAACTTATAACCGTTTGTTTCTGGTGATGCAATAAATTCCTTTGGAAGAGATAGTGTACTTTCCTTCCTATTTTTTAAAGTATATCTTAATCCTCTGAATATAGTTGATGGATATTGATTTATTGAATTTCCACCAGAAAATTTAGAATATCTTTTTTGTCTTTTATTCTTAATGAATAACCCGGTTGGATCATCATTTGAATCTAAATTTCTATAAACAACATCTCCTACTTTAAATGAATTGATAGAACTCGTGCCATGTGTTCCGACTGTTACCATTTTGTTACTGCCCGCTAGAATAGTAACATCAGCGTCATACATTGCTGGAGTACCACCAACTCTAAAAATAGAAGTACCTGTTGTATACGTTCTTGATGATACGGAAAGTGGTCCACTAAAATTAAATGTAGTTTGGAAATTAATACCTCCAATTGGACGTTGCGTGATACTTTGTAATACCACAGCTTCAGAATATCCTCCATTCCAAGTAAAATATTTGTCAAAATAGTTAAAAGTAGTTGACTTTAAATCCGCTGCACTTAATATTCTACCTAATCCAAAATCTAAATAGCTTGAATTTTTATATAAATTTCCAGTATCTGCTAAAACAAACGATGGTGTTTTATTAATATGGAAGTGTTCCATATTAAGAAGTTCGGGACTTCTAGTATCACCATTAAGGCTTGGCGATAGATTATTAATACCAAATGATTCATTCACAGATAAGTGATAGGGCTTCATTCTCGCATTAAATCCGTCTTTAAGTACAAACTTATTGATTCTTGGAACTACTCTACTTAAAATAGCAGTTTCTTTAATTTCATTTTCATTAAGTCTATTATATTCGGAAGTAACATTAGTTATAAACGAAGTAACCTGTCCTGGATCTTCTAATGAATTTACTTTTGATCTTCTATCAATAACATCTTCAACAGTGACTGGTAGCAAATTAGCATAATAGTTTTCCTGAGGTATTGAAATATCAGGATTTGATGATGGAGAATATTGAGCATATTGTTGAGATGTTAATATGTACGCTTCAGTGCCTAGCTCTCCTAAATCAGAATTAGAAGTATCATGAAAATCAAAATCAAAATCTTTAAGATCGAATATCTGGAATCTACCAAAAGAAGTTTGATACTTTTGATAAACATTAATTGTTCTAGAATTTGGAAGTTGAATCTCTTTTTCAAAGATAATTCTCCATAAACCTTGTTTTGGATCTTCGACGATTTGAGTTATTTTTACATAAGAATCTGAAACCGCAGATTTAACCAAGTCTCCAATAGAAACTACACCTTTATTTTCAGTTTTAACAAGAACTGCTCGGTTTTCAACTGCTCCACCGTAAGGATAGTAAATATCCCAGTTTGTTACGATAGTTGAATTTGTATTTGTTGGCACTTCTAATAAACCTTCAGAAACTAATAGGAAATCAGATATATTTGCCTTTCTAATTCCAAACATTGTTGATTTTCGTGTAGAACCAACTGCATAATCTTCTAAAATTATCTTAGTACCTTCGTATGATATTTTATAACCATATTCAGATTGTGATAAGCATCCAACAAGAGCTCTAGTAACATCAACTAGAGTACCATTAATTGAAAACTTATTATCAGTAAATGTTCCGGCTGCTAAAGAATTTTCAGCAGCAATTGTATATTCAGCAGCATTAAATCCAACTGCCTTTAATTCAGTATATGGAACTATAAATATTTTGTCTCCATTTGATGGAGTTTGAACAACTTCAAGTTTTAAGAAATCTCGTAAATTTACTGAAAAATCTTCAATTTGTAAGTTGTTTATTTTTGTAGCTCCTTTAAATTCAGATTCTGCGGATTTATTTAAAGAAACTGGTAAAAAATCAGTTTCAGTAAATAATTCAGAATTTCTAATATGAAAATATTCGCCATCTCTAGATTTAACCCAATTCAATGATGGAAACAATAGTTCAGAATACTTAGGTAACATATCAAGATGTGTTAGTGTTGTTCCAGTTCGGTCCAGTGTACTAACAGCGCTTGCTCTATCAACAAATATTCCTTCTCTAGTATCATTGTTAACTACTCGATCAACATCAAAGTAGCCTTCTTTATGCGGAGTTACATAAACTCCAAAATATCTGTATATGTCATAATTGTCCGCTTGGAAATCATCAAATAAAAATTCTAAGTTAATTAAATTAGCAACCGCAACTCCAGTTCTTTCAAAAGCAGAAGAGAATACTTCATTGCTAAAAATTTCTAAGTTATCATGATTCGTAAAATCTTCATGTAGATTTTCTTTTTTCTCAACAAAACCACCTTTTACAGTATCAATACCTCTAAAAATAGAATATTGGTCTCTTTCAAAGTTTTGAGAAATAGGTGATGTTGGGAACTTTTCATCATTTACATGTCGTCTTAAATATCTACCAATTGATGAATTTTCAGTTAAGTCAAATGATTTAACAAGAGTCGCATTTCTTAGCAATTCTAAAATACGACCATTTTGTCCATTGATTGTTTCTGCATAGTTTTCAGAATATACAGTTCCATTAACTCTGTAAATTACAAAGTTAGTCGGCATGATTTTATCTAACCAAATAGGAGCAAAGAATTTATATTGCTCTTTGTAAATTTTAGAGTTGTTGAAAGATGCTCCATAACTATACTGTGTTTCATATTGAAATGCATAATCAGTATATACGTTAACATCAGAAGAAACTCTTCCAGTTTTATACTTTATATTATTTGCTAGAGAACCGAAGAACTTAGCAACATCATTTGAATAATTTCCAGAGTCTGGGTTAATAGGATTCTTTCTATACCCTGTTTTTACAAGTTCACTATCTGCTAAAAAAGCATCCATGAAAATATACCCGTCACTATCAACAACTAACTTTGCGTTAGTTGACAGAGCAGGATTTGTTCTTAATAGACCGAATGATAAATCGTCTATATTGTTGTTCGTTGCGTCGAGATTAATTTGAATAGCCATTCAGTAAGCCTTCTTTTTGTTCTAATTCTATAAGGTATATATTCGAATCAAAAAGAAGGCTTATTGTAATTGCTTATTGAAGATAGTTCGTGTAGAACGTAAATTCTGAAGGTTGAGATAAATTATCTCTTTCTAACCATCTGTGGTAGTAACCTCCACCGCCTCCACCTGAGTTAAAGTTCGTCAGCATTGATTTGGTTATGTTAGTTACCGAAGATCCTTCAGTTTTATATTTTGAGTAAACTTCTACGTCGAATTGGAATTCGTTTTTATTAGCATCTAAAACATCGATACCAATTTTCTTACTATATGTTATATTAGAAAGAGAAGTTGTAACAATACCTCCTACTCGACCAACGCTATTAGCATCTCCATAATAATCAGTCATTCTGTATTGGAATATAAGATCGATTGAAAGTGCTTTAGAAGCTCCTGAATCTACTTTAGCTACTCCAAATTTATTTTTAGAATCAACTAATAAAGATTTTTGTTCTAGTGGTGCAACAAATAGGAAAGATCCACATGAACGACCACCTAATAAATAAACATCATTTGCATCAAAAGACATTTTAACTGGACGACTAACTAATGTATTAGCATAGTTTCTCCAAGATGCAATTCTATATGGTGTTTGTTTTAGACCATTGTCCATGTTAACTCTTCTAGTTGCAGTTTTTGGAATACCAATAACTCCAGAAGATTGTAATTCAGGAATATCAAATTGATTTGCTAAATTAACTTGATTTAATATAGGATGTGATTTATGTAAAAATAAACCATTGTCATATAATGCTGAGGTTGGAGTACCAGAAACACCATCTAACGCAGTTGTTAATGGAACTAAAGCGTTATAACCACCAGACCAAATAAAGTCATTTGAACCGGTTGTAGTAGTATATGGAATTCCAGATGCACCATTGTAATTTCTATCTGTTCCTTCAACAGGTGTATTTCCTGATCCATAAGTCATGTTGTATGATAAACCAAATTCATGGTCATCAATACCAGAAGTTACAAAACTAGTGCCAGTATCTACAGGTGAAGTAACATATAATGAATCATCATTTGCAATATTCTTAAATCTAGAATAAACGAATTGTCCTTTCATCTGAGAAGATTGGAATGGAATTTGACCAAACCAAGGAGTTGATGCATTTATACTAGGTGCATTTTGATATTGAATAGGAACTAAGTCATAACGACCTTCGTTTGTATAATAAGTATCTGATGCAATTGCGGTATCAATTGTTCCATTACCTCTACCGAATTCAGTAAGAGTTGTTGAAACATGTGCAGGAGTATCGTAATCTCCAACAAGTCTAGAAATTAATTCTAATTGAGATGCTTTAGAGTTTGCAAGTTTTAATTTAAATACTTTAGTAATAATAGCACCTTTCTTAGTTCCAGATAAAGCATTAACTTCATCAACATAATAACCAGCAAATAATTTTACTGTGCTATTATTAGATACTGTAGTGATATTACCATCTTCATCTTCAATATAAACTTGAAGTTCTCCAAGAGTACCAGCTAATTTAGCAGTTAATCTTTCGATCTCTTGTTGCATTTCAATTAATTTATCATATACTGTAACTGGATTCTGTTCAGCTGTTAAGAAACCAGAAGCAATAGCTTGTGCAGTATGCGCAAAATATTTGTCATTAACATTAAATGAATCTGCAACGTGAGAATAAACTCCAGTTGCGGTTAAGTCATTATTAATTTTAACTCTAATAGTTTCTAAACTATTTTCTTTAACAATATCAGTTAAATTTTCAACAGGAATTTCTCCTTCTGGGAATGGAATACTGATAATTGAAGACCAATCTGATTCTACTGGAGTTGATGGGAAACCAGCTTCAGAAACTGATTTAATCATAACCTCAACAATTTCGCCAGGTTGGATCGAAATATCTAATGAGTTGAAGTTGATTTCTTGTGAATCTTCCTCATTCTCTACTTTCCAATAATATTTTCCAGTTGATGGATCTAAAAGTCTTTTTCTAATTGGACCTGGAACTTCAACCCAGTTTGAGAATGCTGCAGTTTTTGCAGTGGTTCCGTCTTGGAATTTAATTTGGTCAACTTGACTTGTAGAACCATTTGTTGATTGGTATCTATATCTAATTTTAAATTGTACTACTTCTTGTGGTGCAGAGTCGTTAAGAACTTTTGCTTCTGGAAGAGACCAAAATCCTCTTACTCTATATTTAGGACTAACGTTAGCTAAATTATTTGATGATGCAAGAGTTGCAATTTCTGTTACAACAGAAGAGTATGCGTCGGCCTCAGCTTTTCTAGAAGAGAGTAGCGTATTTAATTGAGATTTGTCTTTATCTGCTTCAACTTTAGAAGCATATTTCTTAGTGTTAACTAGGGATCTTGTTGCTCCTAATGAACTATCAATCTTCTTGATATTTTGTTCAATTGTTGCTTTTTCAGATTTAAGTTTAACAATTTTAGAAGTAGCATCATTATCAGTTAAGTGCTTATTAATTTGCACAACTTTAAAGTTTGTTGTATCTAGGACAGGTTGATTTGGAACAATTCCAACCGATGCTGGCGGAATTGAATCAACTTTAAGACTCTTAATAAATTGTCCAAAGTCAGCAACCTCTTTTTTATAATATTCAGCAAGAGTCATTGTAACTCCTGATGTTAATAAAATTTGTAATTCGTTTGAATAGAATCCAGCTCCTGGAGAGAATAACTCAGATTGAACCTTTGAATCAGGATCAACTGCTTTAGCAAAGATGATTTGTCTTTCATCAAAAGATACATTAATTTCTAATGCAACTTCTGTGTCAACATCTTTGTATACTGAAAGAGCATTAGCACCAACTTTAATAGCTTCAAAACCTTCAATTAATGAAAGTTCAACTTGAAGAGTGTCAGTATTGATTGCATCTATTTTATATCTTGTTGAGAATTTACCAGTGTTTACAACAACAGAATCTCCAACCTTGATTGTTTCTGTTTCCTTCAGGGCTTTACTAGAATCTGTATATGTTAACTTATTTAAAGTAAATAAACGTACTGTTTTAGTTTGAGATACACCGTCGACTATTCTTGTTACTTCAGCATTATCAACTGAAATAACATCAAAATAACCATAATACTGAACTGATCTAACTGGCATATCAACAACTTGTTTGTCCAAGAAGTATTTGTAACCATTATTAGATAACTCAGTTTTAAATGTATCGTAATTAATTTCGCTATTGTTTTTATAAAGAGTATCAAATGCTGAAACTGATGCAGCATCATCTCCTTTAAAAACATATCTTTCGATATAAGCTTGTTCTGTATTTACAGGAATCTGACCAGTTAAATCAAATTTAACTTTAAGTAATGGATTTAAGAAATCTTCAAAGAATTCGTTTTCTTTAGTTTCAAATCCAGTTGGTGCAGAGATTGAATTGATTGTTGGAGCAGGTCCTTTTAATTTACTTGTGTAAACTTTTCTAAAACTACCATCAGCAAGTCTAACATTAGATGATGCATCATTTGCACCAGTCAATGTTGAAACGTTATTACTCAATCTTTTAACTTCACTCATTAAATATCCGAATGAAGGAACCGACTTAGTGCTTGTTGCACCAGTTGTAGGGTCATACAAATCAATAGTTACAGTTTCTTTATCTGTAGTTATTGCTTCATTTGTTTTTTCAAATGTCGCTAAAGAGTTGTTGTACAGTTCGATAAACTGCTCTAGAAGTTTTGATATCGAGTTATTTGCGCTCATATTTATCTTAGTATGTCAATTTCAAATGACTTGTTTATTTCGTCAACACAGATAAGTTCAACGTATGGTTTGGCATTCATAATTTCAGAAGCATTAATAACTCCTATTTGTTTCCAACCGTTAGTTCCATTTTTATCAGTGAAGAATTTGACATTGTTTCCGTTTAAAATCAAGTTGTTCTTAAAATTAAATTTAAGGACATGACCTCTTTTCCAATCGATAACAGTATCATCAATGTATATATTAATATCTGAAACTAATGAGCTAGTGTTATCTAACCAGATATTAATTCTATTAGAGTAATTTTTAAATCTAACCCAAATTGCATTTGTTGAAGCATTTGCAATATTATAAGCGTTTGTTGATTCAATTTTAGAACCAACTGACCAGTTAATATTTGATGAGTTACTAACATCAAAGTTAAATGCATCTACTAGTTCGTAACCATAAACTTTATTCTTTAAAGTTAATAAGCCAGGAACTGATTTATCAACTTCAACTCCGTTACCAGATTTGATAACATCAATATTGTATTGAACTTCACTTGGAACCGTACCATCTAATAATTGATTGATTCTTTTATTAGTTGATTGAATTAATCCTAATAATGAAGTTGAATTAGCATAATTTAATTTAGCATCTTCAACCATTGTTTCTAAAGCAGCAATTCTAGTTCCTATATTATCAACTTGTGTAGAAGTCAATAACAAAGTTTCTAATTCTGATACTTTTTGAGCAATTGACTCATATCTAGCGCTTGCATTAAGAAGTAACTTAGTTGCTTGGTCTAGAGCAGCAGAAGTATCTAGGAAAATATCCATCGAGAATGTTGTAAAGTCATTGATGTTATTTTCAATTCCAACATTATCTAAAGATGTATTAAACTTAACGTTTAATTTAAGAGCAAATGCGTTACCATTTAGACCAGTAACATCATTTGGTTTGTATTTTGTTAAAGAAGGAATATACCAACCATTTAAGTTTGGTTCTTCTTTAAAATTATCTAGAATCAAAATACCGTATAGATTTGTTGCTCTATTAACGGATGTTGATTTTGAGTAAATATCGTAATAAACTAAAATAGCATTGAAACTAAAGTCACTACCTAATTTTGAGTAATCAAAAAGAGTACTTAATTCAGGATTGTTTATGACTCTAGCATATTTAGCAGCATCCCACTCAATTCCATAGGTTGGATATGTATTAGGATCAAAATTAATTTCGCCTTGATTTGAATCAGCTAATGCATCTATATTTAAGTTTGCATCAGGATGATTTTGTCCAGCACGGCCTTCAATGTAGTCTCCTGGATTGTATATTGTTGATGATGTATTCCAAACGCCTGATTTAAATAAAATTTCTGGTGTATGTCCTACAACAGAAGGAACGTTAATGAATACTTCATTATAAGTATTTCCTTGGTAGTTTTTATCATTTGAAACATCAATGTTTCCAACATATTTAACTAATTGAGAATATTCAGATCCTACATTTATTGAATCATCTAATTCGATGAATCTTGAATAACCGCTAGATACTTCTTGAGAATTTCCAGCTTTCCAATTAATAGCACCAATCTCATATAACCATTTAAACATAATTTGTTCTGAATCAGACTTTAGTAAAGCCGGATCAAAATCATCATCTGTTAAAATTAATTGCTCGAAATTTAAAGCATAGTTTTGAAATGTTTGAGCAAAATGTACGTTAGCATTATCAACACTAGTATCATCGTATCCTGCACCAGATGCATCAAATAAGTTACTAAATTGAATATAGTTATTTGTTGAGCCCGATGAAGGGATTGCAACTGGCGGCAAGTTTAATAGAGCAAACTTCGAAAATTCGAAGTTAATATCAGGATTATGATAAGCTCTAGTTAAATCTCTAGCAGCAGATGCAAAAGCATACAAGGTTCCTCCTTGTTCTTGCGGTATTCTTACTAATGGTGTTGCCATTTACGGTTAATTGTTTTATTAGAATGTTACGCCATAAGAACCCATAACATACCATTTAGTTCCTACGAAACGTAATGTTAAAGTACCTTTATTGGCGATAGAAATTGCTGATGGACCATTAACGTTAGTTACTGCTACTGCAATTGGACCACCGTCAGCGATTAATGTGATTTCTTGTCCAGATAAACCTGCAGCAAGTGCTAAAGTTCCACTGATACCAGCACCATTAAGTACATAAGTTGAACTTACAAAGTTACCAGCTGTTGGTAATGTAGTTACTCCTGTTGTAACAGAATGATAAACTCCTCTACCAATGTTAAGTTTCTCATTAATAGTAAATGGAACCGTTGATGTTAATGAAGAACTGTTTGCTATTACCTTACCATTTGCAATATTTAATGAACCGAACTGAGCTAAACCGCTAAGTGTAATAGTTTCATTTAGTACATCAAGCAATGCAGCGATGTCAGCAAGTTCCTGGTTAATTGCAGCAAAATTGTCATTTAGAGTTACTCTTGATGACGATACGCTATCGGTACCTAGAATTGTTGTGATTGTTGCCATTTTAGTTATTTTTGTTGTTTTTAAATGTCTCTTAGTATATATCAAGATAACCGATAATTATCCTGCGACATACTGATATTTTGGTCGTTTTCTAGGTCTAGCATTTATTGGCTCTACCACTGAAATCATATTTCGTTTTGTTGTATTTATATTACCATTACAATCAGTTACGGTTAATTGAATTGTGTAATCTCCTCTTTCGCTGAAAAGATATGTCAACCATTGTCCTTGATATGTTACAGTTTCATTAGTTCTATTATTAATTATTGACCACTCTTGATTAACAATTCCTGGCATATTAGTTTTATCATAAGACATTGTAATATGTTGTAGCATTGAAATATTAGCGTGATCTTTAAAAAGAATAATATCATTAAATTTAGGATTGTAAGCTTTATAATTAACTTTAGAATCTGGTAGAATTGCTCCACCATTCGAAGAAATATCAAAATGAACATCCTTAAAATCGTAAGATGATGAATATTCCTTACCAACCGCAATTATCTTTAAACAAGAATCTTCAATTCCATCTCCATTATTATCTACTAAAATTGCATTAAATTTAAACTTAGCAAAAATAGGATATAATATTGGATCTAAATTATTTAACTCATCTTGAATATCAATGTACGCCTGTAAATCATTGTTATTGGTAGGATATATTGTTTGAATCTCATAAGATTCTGTAATATCTTGATTGTTTGATGTATTTGTATGAACAATCGTTAATGGGTATCCGTTAGTATATCCGCCAGATTGGTCAAGTTCAAATGCAAAAGATGCAGCTAAATCCGGCCCAATTCTAGTTGAATCCCATGTAATTCCATAACCATCATCCCATACATGATTCTTTAAGTTTTTCCAAATAAAAGGACCAGCTGTCTCAGCAAAGTTAGTTGATGTTGAAGTGTCTTCATATCTTGTTACTGTTGAGAAGTTAATTCCATTTGATGAATCATGTGGGTAATTTGCTCGATCAAGAGTTAAGTACCAAGATGCAATCATCTCATCCATTGTATTGTAACTATCTTGAGGTTGTTCAAAATAACCACCAGAAAGATTCCATGGTAAATCATGAAGATTCCATTGATCTAATTCAGGTTTAAATGAATAGAATCCGTATAAATCAATTGCTTTATTGTTAACAACAATATCAAGTTTTCTCATATACGATCTAGCGTTGTATAAGTCATATAAGTTTAAAATAACTTCATGCGTTCCAGCATTTGGAAGCACAACAAGCATCTTTTTATAATCATCAACCGAACCTCTTAAAGTTACATTATAGCCTCTTGGACCATTAATAATCCATTCAGCTTCATATACATCTTTTTTCCAAAGAGTACTCCATGTATATAATGAAGATGCAACTCCAGTATAATCATTTGCTGCTAAATCAGCATCATTCCAATTAAAATCACAACTATCCCATGTGTCAGTCAATGAAGTACATTCTAAAATAACTGGACATCCGATTGGCACAGGAGTTAATGTGGTATAAGTATCTTGAGCTTGATTATAGTAATTGTTGTAAAAATCTTCAACTTCGACAATCACACTAGATTGACTAGCAATAGGCCATTGGTTTCCATTATTTTCAAAATGATCAGCCAGATCTAAGCTAATTAATCGTAAATCTTCAACAAATAGTCTACGTTTAGGACTAACTGTAAAATCAACTTCAGTTCCAGAACTCTGAACCTGAATTGTATGTTGGTCTCTCCAAACATTTTGAGTAAATTGAGTAAAGAAGTCTCCTTCTCCAGTAATATCAACAATTTTGGCTTGAAGTGGAAGATAGTCTTTTTGTAATCTTCTCTTAAGTCCGTATAATTTAACCAAGATTTCTTCTGGCGTAAAGTCAAAAGACTCTTTAACGGTAGGAACATCCCACTCGTCAACATTACCATCAGGTTCATTAAGTTTATAAACTAATGAGAATCTTGAAGTTTTCTTTAAATTTGAATTTGGTAATTGTATATCGTTGTTCTTCTTAGCCAAATAACCAGGTTGAGATGGATCAGGAACAGCAACCGCTTTTAATTTACCGAAGTTTTCAGATTGCTCATTAATATTCAACCAATATTCTTTAAGTTTGATATTATCATAACCAAAGAATTTAATTGCATTAATAATAGCCTTATAAGTACCAACGAACGGCTTAATATTATGAGCTTCTAAAAGTAGCTCTTTTCTTTTATCATTTATTATTTGATAATCGACTTTAAATTCGTTAATGTCAGTATTTTTGAAGATTAAGAAATCTTCTTCTTGCAGAGACATACCAAAGTTAGAAAGAAGAGTTGTTAAACGCTCGTCTTCTCCTACGGTTTCTCCATATATTTTTATAGTACCAATTAAATTAATTTTATTTCCAGCAGAATCAGTATCATAAATGTTTAGTAATTTAATGTGGATCTTTTCTTCATCCGACATTAAAGCAATTTTACAATGTAGTGCAACGTGTGAAGGAACTGAGCTTATTTGTTTATATGTATTTCCTTGGTTGGTAGCAGAATTTGTATTGTTAGTATTTACATAATTATATGTCGATGTTGATACAGTGTTAGCCAATATTGATTCAGACTGTTTTGAAATGGCATTAACTGTGTAGTAACCATTATTGTCAGTAACGTCATATAAGAAAATGTCTCCTTTAAAAAGTTCGCTATCTTCAATTTCAAAAAGAAATTTTGTAGCACTAGAAGATTCAGCAATTGGAGTAATGTACTCAAATCCACCTAATTCTTTATGAACTTCTTCAAGGACAAATAGGTTAACGGTCTCATACAAACCAACAGAAACTTTGGGAACGAATATAATTCCGTCCCATTTTTCGGTTGTAGTATCGTAATTGAAATTTAATTCATGAGATACACCGTTAAAAAATCTAAGATTTGAATATTTTCCCATGTATTATCTTATTTTCTTATAATTTTTACTCACCGTGAAGTTCTTATAAACCTTTAAATGAGTTACTGAATCAATATACATAACAACAACATCTTGTAGTAAGATGATAAAATCGCTAAGATATTGATTTCTTAATAGCGCGTTTGAGATAGATTTTGTCAAAACAGAATTTCTAAAATCATGTCCTAGGTTTTTCCTATTATCGACAGATTGGTTATGGAAGTCGTAAATACTTTCATAACCAGCCGAGAATAATCCATCATATAAATTTATCTGCTCTTGAGCCATTAGATTTGTTTTCTATTTTGAGTTTGTATTGATGAATAAATTGTCATTGGAACTGGTGGTTCATCAAAATAAACAGATAATGCTGCAAGTTCTCCAGCTCTAGCATCGTCTGGTACTGTAATACCTTCTCGATCTATCCATCCTCCTCTGAACATTGCTACTTCCTCTTTTCCTAATATAATATCACCAAAAGAATCTAATCCAATTACCGATTCTGGTAAAGCAGCATTTGGTTCAAAATTAACTTGAGTTTCGGTTACAGTTCTTTTAAAGAATACAAATTTTTGTTTTCCATTTCCAATTGTTTCTAATGTTGGTGTGGAAGGAGTTACTGTAACTGTTTTTGAAACATAGTAACCATTTTTTCTAGCAGTTTCTTCAGCTTCTGATACAAATCTAATATTTACAGAGTCAACACCATCAACACCTTCAATAATTGCTATTAAATCAGATTTTGGTAAGCGATCTCTTCTTGTAATATTCATTAAATATTCTGAAACTTTTGCTCGTATGTTTGTATAAATATTAGTCTTTGAGTGTCCTTCAAAGTATCTAACTTTAATATCCATTCTATAATATTTAGGAGTTGGATCTACAATCTGAACTTCAGTTGTAACCATTTGTTGTCCTGAATTTTCTAATATTCCAAGAATTCCATTTTTCTCATCTTGAGAAAAGAAGAACTCGTTAAGATCCAAACTAAAATAGTCTTTATTCTTTGTTAATTTCTTTTTAGTATCAGGAAGCATGAACAAATAGATGATATTATCATCATCGATATATCCATCATCGGTTGTATTATAAGCATCTAAATAAGAGAACAATCCATATCTTGATAGGAAGTATTCGTAATTTTCAGGCGTTGCTAGCACAAAAGATTTAGATGCTAAAGGAGCAATCAACTTAGTTGTTTTAATATTCTCTGGATCTGATCCCATTTTAGGAGATTGAGTACAATAAACTTCTAATATTTTATTCAAATCGTAAGTTTGACCAGTAGAATCTGAACCTTCAGTTATAAATTTAAAGGTAAGGTCTTTAGAATCATTTAAATTTCCGGTAAAACCTTTATGCATAATATATTCAACCATAATAGAAGTTCCAACATCTGGAATCATTCCAAAGGAACCATTACCAAAATAAAGATCTAAACCTCCATTAATTCCAGTTTTAACTAAATATCCTTTAGACGAAGGTAACATATCATATAGTGAATCATATTTGGTCCATAATTGACCATTAACTGAAACTCTAATATTAAAATGATCAGTGTATTCTTTAACGTTTAAGTTAAATGATTGTAACGCTGCACCGGTTCCAGTTACAGTTTGTGCTTCGTGAGAACCTTGTATAATTGGGATTGTGATATAATTAAAATTAGACTTTTCAATTCTAAATAAATCAGTATTTGTTCTTAAAATATATTCTAATCCATTTCCGTTTGATTTAATAACGGCGTTTGCTGGAATTGTAATTGCATCTCCGGCAATTTCATTAATTGAAGACGTATTTAATCTAATTTTAATTTCACCGATTGCAGAAGAACCTCTAAATGCATCATGTCCAGTTAATCTAGCAAGACCATAAATAGATTCAGGTTGCTGAGCTGTTAGGATATTTTGTTCAACTGTCGCATCTTCAATATAAAAGAAGATTAGTTCAGATATTTCAGTTAATACTGTAACAATCTGAAAGAATGGAGAAGCTGGTGTAAAAACCTCACCTAATCTTGTATATAGCCTAGACATATAGGTCTTCGTATCAGTTAATAACTGATTCGCCTGTATTCTAGTTTTTTGTAAAAATGTTAGGTTTGCCATGTTAATTTTATTTATATTTCAACTTGCACTGATTCTTTACCCCCATCGATATTAATATTAATAAAGATAGCATCACGGTCAGGAGATGCGGTATCAAAATCAACGTCAACTGTTACATTCATTTCCGCAGCAAGCGGAACGTATCTTGCAAGTTGAGATTCTATTTCATTTTTTATTTGAGAATCATTGTAATTTAGGCTATATACCAGGTCTTCTAAATTGCAACCAAGAGCTGGTGAACCGATGACTTCTCCTTTTCTTGTGAAAAGAATCACATCAATTTGAGCCAACAGCGTTGCAATTCTGCTGTCAGATTGCAATTTTGTCGGATCATAATTAGGATCCCCATTCGTCTTAATATACAATTCCATTTAGTATGTATCGTTATTTTTATGAGTGCATCATCCAATCAACACCTTCATCTCCTTTAATTTCTTCAAGAACTCTTTCAAGTTCAGCTTCTCCAAGAGATTGAATATTGTCAGCATTGATTGATATATTACCAGGAAGATTGAATCCAAAGATCCCCATTTTATTTCCTAGAGATATTTTAATTTTAGCAGCACAGTATCTAAAAAAGATTTCGTCTGCAAATAAAGCACATTGTGGTACAGTTTCATATATTTCTAATATAGTATCTCTGTTAGGAATTTCACCAGTAAAACGAAGTTCATGTGTTAATTGACTATAGTGAAAACTGTAAGGGTTATCTAAGATTTGTCTAACTAAATCAAAATAACTTTCGTTAATAACATAATACTGTAAATTTTCAGCACCTGATACAGTACCGGTACCTCCATAAAGACCACCATACATCATTCTCTCTAATGCAAAGTCTCCAGTTGTAAATGTTACTGAAGTTCCAGCACCAAATCTAGATCCAGTTGACCTAACACCAAATACTGAATATACTTCTCCTCCTCCGGTTAATGGATTCTCTTTTGGTAAAGTTAACGATCTAGTTCTTTTAAAATATTCAGTATCGAAAACTTGTTTAGGAATACCTATAAAACTTTCTCTTACAGAATATTCATAATTTTTAAAGAACCATTTCTTTGCGCGTTGTATAATATTCTGAACTTCTTTTTTAGGTAAATTCATAGGTATCATACAAGATCCTGTAATATCGTCAGCTAATTCATTTACGAAATTATTATAACACTCATTATCCCATGAAGGTGGAGTTGTTATGGTTCCTATATTGCTTTGATTAATATCACTCATTTTTATCCAGCTATTTTTGTTGATGTAATTATTTCAGTATCTTTAAATATCGCAGATTTTGTATATTTACCCTCTCTAAAGATACCATCATTCATTTGTCCACTAAATACTCCGTCAACTCCATATACGTAACAATTTGTTGCTACACAACTTTTATTGACATAAGATGATCCGATTTTAGAACCATTAATTTGAGTACCTTGATAGAAATTACATGAACGAATATCGGAAGCTTTAACATCACATTGAAATATATCACAATATGTAAGTTCTCCCATAATACTACATTTGATAAATTCATAGTTCATGATTCCGAAACAATATGGTAATTCACCGCCTTCAACCTGAACTCTTCCAGTATCTGAGTCATAGTTAATCTTACCCTTAGTAAGTTGACCATTGGTGAATAAGTTCATCACTTGGTCTTTGATTTGCGGCCAGTAAATATCAATAACTCTCTCGTCTTTATCAAGGTCTACGGTTAATTCAACACCGTTCCAACCTTTTTCAATGTTTCTCCAATCAACTCGAGAATCAATAATTCTCTTATTTTTAGTAAGAATCTTTTTAAGTTCTAATCTATTGTTACTAGTAAATCCATCATCAGTTGAAGTTTTCCAAAGCTGCATTAAAAATGAATCTAAAAGAGTTAAGATTTTTGTTTGCTTCTTGTGCCAATCTTCTCCTCCTAAATATCTAAATTCTAAATAATTCTTTTGTAACTTTTCAAAGTTTACTCCATAATATTTAGATTGAGGGAAAATGAAATTGTTTTGGCTAATATGATTTCCATCATATACATAAGTTTCTGTTCTTGGAAGAACAAACTTAATTGATTTTGCATAAGCAGAATCTTTTCTACCCGGAAACGATTTCCATACTTGTTCTTCATTAAAATCTAAAATGAATTTAAGTGGACTCATTCTAGAGATTTGGTATCTATTACCTGTTAATTTAGAATCAAAGCTTAAGTTTAAATGAATTGAAGAACGGTTTGTAGTATATCCATTCTTATTAATCCAATCACAAACTTTAATAATAATCATTCTACCCTCAGAATATGGCAAAGCGCCGGTAACTAATTCCATTAGTCCGGCGCCACCACTCATATCTGGTTCGATTTTAAACTCCTTTTGATTTGGAGTAAAATCACTATGATGTTTTTTCTCGATTCTAATCTTTTTTCCTAGAGTTTCAGCTAATTGTTTGGCTGTCTCTTCTAAAGATACATTTGCATAGAATTCGAATTCTATTCCTACGAGACCTTTTTGAAGAATCTCTGAATCACTTAAGTTAATCATTTATGGATTTATATAGTTATGTTCACTATATATATCCAGTTAAGATTTAAACTAACTTGAGAAATACCTTTCTTGTTTCCTCTTCGATTCTATTTACTAATACTGTAATTGGATCTCCTTTTTTCAAATGAGTTGTATCAATTCCACTTAATTCGCTAGAATGTAAAAGTCCTGTAATACCCTCCTCGATTTCGATAAACAATCCATAATCTTTAATAGATCTAATTGTTCCTTGTACCTCAACTGGTACTTTATATCTTGAAGCCGCACCGTTCCATGGGTTAACCATTGAATCAGTTTTCTGTGTTAATGTAATCTTTGTTGTTGATATAATATCCTTAACAAAGAATTTAACTGGAGTACCAGGGTGTAACTCTCCTTTTGCATATAATTCAGCAGTATCAGATGCTAAATCATTGATGTGAATCATACCAGTTAAGCAACCATTAAATTCAACAAATACTCCGTATTTAGTTGAACCTGTAACATAACCATCTTGTTCATTTTCAATGTTAGATCTAAGCGTCTCAATTTCTTGAGGAATCATTGCTTGTAGATATTTACGGTGAGAAACTACGATTGTCCCTTTGTCATGTGAGAAAGATACTGGAACAACATACATATCTGTTCCGATAATTGATTCAAAATTTGCAAGTTTATTAATTCCAGCTAATGAACCTGGCATGAAACATTCAATACCTTGTACTGTTACCATGTAACCTCCACCTGGAATCATTTGTTCAATTCTACCAGCATATGCTGTACTTTCAGTTTTAGCAGATGCTAATAACTCATTAAACACCGCTTGTCTAGTTCCTTCTGTAACAGATCCAACACAGAATCCTTTTAATGCATGGTCTCCAACTATTTTAACGGTAAATTCCGCGTCCTTAACAATAAGTTTTTTGAATGCATTTGATTCTCGGTCTAAATCAATGTAAACAAATTCTCTATGTCCAACATCGATCGATGCCCAACGAGAATCTACTGACCAGATTTTACCTTTTAGATGGTCTCCAATTGAAATATTAGATACAAAATCCTTGAGAGAATTGTTGTACATTTCATATTGTACCTGTGCGTCTTTTGACATTGAGAAGACTTTAACTCCTTTAGGAACTTTAACGTGAGGGTTTCCTTTCCTCATTCTGCTAGGGCAATCTGCTGTGTGAGCGTCCCAATCGAAATCTGCTAAACCAACATTTTTATTGGTTAAGACCTCTGTTTTTTGTTTTGTTAATTCTTGTAACATTTGTTTATTTAATTAAAGGTGAACTACTTGATTATATATTAATTTTTTAAAAAGACGTTGGTACAAATCCAATCATAGGTATCGTTGCAGTACCGACTGTTAATTGTCCGACATAAATAAATTTAAGTTCCATAAGATGTTTAGCACAACAAACTGCAACAGCAGAAGCAACTGCTTTAGTTACAGGTTGTGTTAATGGTTCGAGCTGAGCTAATTTTCCTGTGTTCCATGCTCTTCTAAGATTTTTGGCTAAAGATTTTTGACTTCCATAGTATAATGGAATATAAGTTCCCGGTGAGGGAATATTACATGGTGGAATAGGTGGCGAGTTTTTAAATGGTTGAACAGTGCAAGACATCCAATATTGAATAATGGTTTTAGCCATAGTATCATAAGGATCTGCTTCAGAATCTGGATCAGCATCTTTCTTTTCAGATACAGCAAGTTCATCAATCCACTGTCTTTTTAAAGCATTATATTTGTCTCGATCTAGAGCATACAATTTTTTCTTTAGCTCAATTCTTTCGTTCTCGTCAGTATTATTTGCTTTAGAATGTTTTTCTTCGGTTATATCATCAATCCCAGGAACATAACAAAATTTACAAATAAAATAATCGGTCAACCATGTAGGCCAAACGTCTTTATCGTCATTATATTCTAATTGAATAAGTTTTTTATTCAATGGATTTGTTAAATCAGTTTTAAGATTTGAATTACGCTTAATGTACTCGGTATCAGATTCTGTTTTTATTTTGTCAGCAACTGTTTTTAAATAATCACCAACACTAATTCTTCTGTTATATAATTTGCTACCGATTTTTACTTGATATTCAATAAACGTAGTATTTACGGTTCCAGGCTTTGGAACTAAAACTTTAGCATCATACAAATCCGTATATTTTTTAGTGATTTGATTAGTGATAGTTTTTATATCAACAGCTCCTAATATGCTAAGGCATTTATCTCCTATTTTTTTACCATAAACAGATTCATATGCTAAAGAAAGTCTAGTAAGAAATCGAACAAACTTTATATCGCCATCATTTTGATACAAAACTCTTTTTACAAGTAGTTCAAATTTCTGGTCTTCTGTTAATATTAGCTTAGTTTTTTCAGTGCCATTAACAATACTAGCCTCTTTAGTAGCATCTTTTGGAATATTCACTTCAACAGTTTGACTTAATGGATGCTGAATATCTGGAAATGCTGAGTCAACAACATTTGTAAGAGTATATTTTAGTTTTCCAGGAGTATCAAATGGAACATACAAATTATAGAATCCAAATTCGTCTGAGAGAATTTCAATAGGTTCGCCATCATTTAGAGTGTACGTGAATCTATATGGTGCAATTCCGCCAGTCCCGGTAAAAGTTAATATTGGTTGATTAGCATCAATTGAGGTTCCAAATATATCAGCTTCCGTTAATTTTGCATCTTTACCTTTTGATTTTAAGTCAACTTGTTCAGACGGAGGTGGAAAGAATTCATAGAACTTAATATCAGGTAAAGCATTACCTTTTGCTATAGTCCATTTTCTAAATTCAGCTTCGGCATTATATTTTTTCGGAACTGGTAAAGCTTCTAATAAATCAGAAAAATTTGGATCTTTAATCTTGTCTTCGAGAGTTGGTGCTGTTGATTTAAATAAATTGTTAAATGCTTTTTTAAATCCTTGTTCTAATATTACCTTTTGACCTGATTGATGAAGATTTCCAAATGGCGTTTGTGCGGTCTTGACTGCGTTGAAGTATTCGTTAGCCATAAACGTACCAAAGTCATCGGCTCCTTTAGAAGATCGACTTGCTAGTTTTGATGATACGTTATTTATAAATATTGGCCACTGTGCAGGCATGATTCTATATTTTTATAAGATATTTATCTGAATTAATTATTTACCTTTTTGCTGGTAATCTTTGTGCTTTCCTTTCAACTGACCGATTGTTGACGGTGTTGGAGGAGATGGAGGTCCTGAAGGACCAGTTGGAGTTGGATGAATGTGCTTTTGATAATCATCTAATAGAACATTTAACCATTTTTCTAAAGAAACTCCACGAACAGCGGGTTCTTTCTCATCTTCCGATGCTTCTCCAGTATTTGATAGGAATATGTTACCTGAATCTAAAAAGATTTTAGTATCAGTGCTTATTTTAATATTATTCTTTTCATCGATTTGTATTAGGGGTCTCTCCTTGGCACCCTTACCTCGTGTGATAATTATACCATCTTTAGGAGAATGATAGATCCTGATGTTACGGATTTCATCGTATACTAATGAGATTGTTTGTTGCGCTTCATCTTCTGATAGAGCATCTAAAACTTCAGATTTTAAGGCTTTACGTTGATTAACCTGATAAAAATATTCAGGATGATATAAATTACCGTTATCAAAACGGATTGAAACAATATCATCAATATTAGGAATCGCATGGGATCCTACAGCATTTCTATTTCCACATGCTGCCCAGGGAATATCTTCAGTTGGAACGTTATCAAATTTACCAAAGACCATGACTTTACATCTTCCATTTTTCAATGGGTCTTTATTTTCAACAACTTTACCAAGCCAATGAGTGTCCCTAATATTATCACTACCACCTATTTCATCAACTGTAGCCATTATTACTTTTTATATACGTTTCCTATATTAATTAATGCGTCTCTATTTGCCTTATTTAAAACATCAACGATTGGAGTTCCATCTAGAAAATGGACATTTTTACCAACGACGCTTTCAATACCACCTGCAATTCCTTTAATGTCAGTTGCAGCATCCAACGCTCTTATAGTTTTACCATAGATATTTTCTAAATTAGGTATTCTCCTATTTACATATCTTTTAGCTTCTATTTCAGCTTCTTCCATTTTAGATTTAGCCATTCTTTTTAAATCTTCTTGAGCTCTTTTACCGTACGCTTTAGCTTGATCCTTTGCCTTGTTTTTAAGATTTTTAAATCCTTTAGACATATTTTGTTTAAAGGATAATTTTCTTTCAGCAGCAGGATCCGTGTTTTTTCCCATCTCTTCAATTTTATCTGCTGTTGCTTTATCTATTCCAGCATCCGGATCATCAAGATTACGTTCACCTTGATCTAACAATGTTTCCATTTCAGTAGTTGGAGCAATTATGTTTTTATAAGCAGTTGGATTTCCTTTTTGAATATCTTTACTCATAAACACAGCACCATTTAATGCTCTTGCATCAACGTCATAAACTCTTTGATAATTAATTGTAATTTCATTTGCAGCAACTTCAGGTGCTGAAGCAGATAAATCAGCAAATGATTTGTGTCCACTTTCAGCTAAATTAAATTCACAATATCTAAGTTCATACATAAAAAATGGACGATTATTCTCGCCAGTTATAACTCCTTCTGCAGAGTTATCGTATATCCCTCTAATATCAGAAACATAGATGTACATGTTAAACTTTCTTAAGTTTGGAGGTAACACATAAGACCATCTTGATTCGTCCCATACAGCTTTACGGTAAAGTTGCATTAGACCTGCAATATTTAAATTAATAGTTTCTAAACAACCAATTATTAGTTTAGCATCGTCTCCACCAAAATAAGCATTTTCGGGCGTAAATTGAGTTAATCGATCAATACCGCCTAGAGATTGCCAATGCCATGGCATTTCACTATTGATTTTAAATAAAGCTTCTTTAAATGCAAGAAGAGAACTTAATTTATGTTCATATTTAGTAATATTTAGTCCTCCGCCAGAATTACCAGAAAGATGCTTTTTAATAAAACCTTCGGCTTCACCATTAAATAAAGGTGAATTATAACTAGTGTCAAACAATAATGTAAAAGATAAATATGTCGGATCCTGATATGATGACATATCAACTCCACCAGTAGCTCCTTTTGAAAGAAGTCCGGATTTTCTAAATCTATCTAAATCTAAGAATGCTGACATGAATTATATATTGTTTTTAAATTGTATTAAGCTTGGATGGCCATTCTCTTCTCAAAAGAGTTAGTTTTTGTCTAATTCCTAAACCATCATCAGAATCATAAATATATTGAATGTTTTCAATAATATAATATCCAGTATGGAATTCATCCATAACTATTTTATCTCCACCTGGAGAAGCTGGATCCTCTCCATACTCTTCTCCTACAGTACTGAATCCTTTTTCTTTTTTCTTTTCTTTAAGAGAATTTAATCTAGCAACTTCTGTATCATTATATGCTGTGATAAACACAGGAATCTTTTGAAACATATAAAGACCTGGATTAATTTGGTCTAATGTTATTTCTAATTTCATTTTCGTACTTTGCGCATAATTCATTTTATTTTGAATAGCTGCAAAATAATGATTAATATTCATGTTGCCATGAGTTTTATCAGCGTCAATACGTCCAACATATTTTTGTTTAACTTCATCTTTATATCTAGTTTCCTCTTCTTTTCCAGTACCTTCTTTTCTACGACCTCTTAAAGGCTCTTCAATATCTGACATTGTTTTACTAGCTCGTGGTTCAACATCAAATGAAACTAATCCTTCATCGCTGTCATTTTCAAAATACTGAAGTTTCATAGTATATCCAAACTTAGCAGTTTTTGCACCAGCCTCATTAATCACCTTAAAGTTTTCAAAAAATTGAGAACTTGAATTGTATGTTGGATGGTTTGTTAAAAGCATTGCTGCTTTAATTTTATTTGTATCGTCAGTATCTTCAGGATTTTTGTTCATATCTTCCTGCATCTTATTAAAATAAGTCAATTCCAAATCATTTTTAGAATTAAATACTTTATTAAGATCGACGTAATTTAAATTGTAATAAGGATCTATTTTACCGACAACAAAACTCTCATCATCAATATAACCATGTTTTATAATATCATTAATGAACTGAACTTTAGAAATAAATGGACAAAATCTAGACATTTCGTCATCGGTTTTATCGATATTAGTTGCAAAACCTAATTGAAGTTCGGTTGCAATTTGTTCTAAATGATCTAGTGATGTTTTCTTTCCGTATCCTTTAGACTCTTCAGCTAATATTTTAGGAACTTTAAGTCTTCCACGTATTGAATATTGTCCACCTGCTAAAGATTGTGGATTTGCTCCTCCTTCATCAGAAGAACTTGCATTACAATTAATAATATCAAAATCCATTCTAATATCCTTATAAGTATCAGATTGTCTAGAAGCCAATCGAATACTAACAATATCTCCGTCTCTTGGAATAGAATCGCCTTTAAATTGGTTATCACTATCCATAAAGGCAAGATTTAATGTTGGTAAAAAACTAGAAGTATCAATTGTCATTGAATTCAAATCATACTCTTGAATATCAATATTGTTGATTCTTACTGCTGGAGTAATATTACCATTTGATTTTGAAATCTTTTTACCACCTTCTTTTTCTTCATCTCCTGAATCATAAATCATCGGATCCAACTTAATAGTCGGTTCAGTAATTACAAGTATATGTCTATCTAAATCGCTAGCCATTAAAGTTTATTATTAGTATTGTTATTAATTTTATTAAGCTTTTGAATCTCTCCTTCAAATGCTTTATTTGAAGTTAAAAGAGCAGAAGTTCTATCTTTAGTTGTAGGCATTGCATTACCTACGATAGTTTCTCCATTTTGAATAACAACATTAGTTTGATCAGATTTTAAAACGTTTGGCGGTAAAATTTCTTTTGCACCATTTGGCTTTTCAGCAGCTTTTCTTTTAAGATAATCAAGTCGATTTTGATCCTTGATTGGAAGTCTTTTAGTGTCAATAAATTTATCTCTAACAACATTAGCTTCTTTTACACCAATTCCTGGTTTCTTCCATTGTTTTAATAAAACATCTAATGGTGGAACTAATAAAATGTCTCCAGCTCCGATTGAGAATGGATTTGAAATTCCATTAAATTTTAAAATTTGGTCACCATAATTAGCATTATTATACAGATTAAGAGAAATCAAATCAATCCTACCTGCATAATAATCATCAACTACAAACGTTTTGTCTACCCTAACAAAATCAGGGAACAACATTGTAGGTTCGGTCATAATAACCTTATTTTCCGATTCATAATCGGAAGTCGTGATTTTCTTTTTGTCTAAACTGTTTAACATTAGTCTGCTGCAAATTTTCTAAATGAATCATCTATATGAGAACCGCTTTTAGCACTAGTACCAGATAAATTGGCTGCTGGGCTTCCTTTTTCTCCATATTCAGAAACATCTCTTGTTTTATTAATATCAACACCATCATTTGGTTTAAGATAGAATCTACCTCTTCCCGCATTGAACATGCTTTCAATATCTGCTTTATCTCTTGGTCTTCCTGGTTTTAATGTGATTTCAACTTCCATTTCTTCTGGAAAATCTTGTACTCCATTACCGCCTTTGAAATTAATCTTGGTTCCAGTAATAATTAAGTTACCCATAACCATCATTGGATTTAACGGATTTCCAACAGTAATATGCCATTGACCTGTTGCATCACCAGTTAGTAATGCGTTTGCAATAGCAGGCGCTTGAGGTGAATTAAATAAATCCATCAACGCACCACCTAATAAGTTACTAACAACCTTAGAACCACCAAGTCCATTCTTTTTAATATCATCAACAATATTAGTTGCCATTCCCTGTAAGTCTTTCATTACAGATCCTAAGAATTCTTTATATTGTCCACCTCTTAATAAGTCAATATTTCCAAATGGTTTACCGATAGATCCACTACCTAGATATTTTACTTCTCCTCCCCAAAACGGTGCATTTGAATATGTTAATGCTAAAATATTTGCGAATTGATCCATAAATAAAACTTTAGGATTTGCGCCATATATTCCCTTCATTTCATATTGAAATTTAACCGTGAATTCTTTTTCAAATAGTAAACCATCTTGACCTCTAGTCATCATAGATACTATTTTGTTAAATGGTCCAAATACGTGGTTTGGATATGTTTCTTTCATTGGATCAAATCCAGATCCAGCAGCTTCAGTTTGTTTAACTTGTACACCATTCATTCCTTGTCCTGCTCCCATAAAAGCTTTACCCACTCGGGTACTCATTAAACCAGAGCCTAATTTACCACCAGAAGAATCACTATTTGTTGCAGTGACCGTTTGAACATCGGCTTTCTTTTCTTCCCAATGATATTTATAATCTAACGCTAGCATATCTGATAAATTATTACCAGTAGCTTCAGACATCCATGTTATTGCTCGTGCAATATCAGGACTTTTTGCGTTTTCTTTCTTCCCATCTGCTGCAATTACCATTGGTGTAATAATATCATCTTCAACTGGAAATGGAAATCTTCTAAGAGTAATCATATAGTTGTTAGGAATTTTACCAATATATTTACACATTGCAAAATCCGAATAATTATATCGATAACCTAACGAACCATGTTCATTAGTCATTTGTATGATATTAGTAACCGTTGGCTCTACTAGAGTTTCGGCATTAATTAAGTTATAATCTTTCTTTAAATCAACATTGGCACCAGCAACTAAACCAGTAAGAGGAGTTCCTCGATACTTCATTAATGTGTATCGGTTAAAAGCAGAGTATGGAACTAGACCTTCATTTATAGCTGGTCCAGGAGGTCCTTTTTTACGACCTTCTCCTTTTGCTCCTTTTGCACCTTCAACATCAGAAGGTGTGTATTTATATGAATCAACTGGTTGATCGTATAGAGTATTGTTTCCTTTAATAAGTTTATCAATATCTCTAGTATCTGCTGTTTGTATTCCAGCAGCATATGCACTACTTCTACCAAAATTAGTTTGAGATTCAAGTGGACTAATTTTATTTTCAGAATTTAAAATTAAATCAGGAAGCTCATTAGATTCTGTAATTGTTTTAGTAGCATCCTTTGAACTAATGGTTTTATATTTCTTAGGAGCAGAGCCTGACGGCTTAGAAGAACCTTTAGGCTCCTTACCAAGGTTCCATACTTTATTATAAGCACCGTCTGCTGCTTTAGCAAATCCATCAACAAAATTAGGCATTTATCTCATCATTTTTTTAAAGGCACATCGACCTTATCTTATATATTCATATATTAAAAATAATGCCAGGGTTTTAGTAGTCCCAGAGTTGGGAATAGTGGCATCTAACGTATGATGGAATATTTATCTGAATACCAATTTTATATTTCTTACGGAATCTAGTATTAAAGTCAACATCTTCACTGGTTTCAGTCGTATCTTGCCACTGGATGTCATCAACTTTTTTATGTATGAATAACCATGGCGCCATAGTTAACATTCCAGGTTTCATGCGAGTAATAATCCATTCACTATCTAGACCTGGTACTCTATATTTTACAGTTTGATCTGAAGCAAACATTGCAGAAGTTTCGGGCCATGTTGCAATATGATTATCAAACCAAGATCCATTTGAATAAAAATCTAAATTAGGGTTCTTATTGAATTCAGATACAATAGATTCTAAGAAGTTAGGAAGTAAGAAATCATCAGAATCCATGTATGTTATTAAATCACCAGTCGATAGAGTGATTCCAACTTGTCTAGGAACCCCACGATAGTATTTTTGACCATCAATAAGTTCATACATATTTGGAATTCCTTTTTTATCTACAAAGGCGTATTTAATCCGAGGATCTGTTTTAAAAAGAGTATTGTATGTGTTATGTACTATTTCACATCCATCGCTAACTATGATTAATTCTGAATTAGAATAGGTTTGAGCCTTGAACGTGTTTATGGCTCTTATAAATTTATTAATTGAATTGCTTCGTGATCCAGGATAGTCTCCTAGATATGCCTGCATAATTACTGAAATCTTAGGTTGTAGCATTATCCCTTGTCTATTTTATCTAGTTCAGCAGAGTCTGATCTATATAATAATTTATCAAAATAATCTTTTTGATCAGGTGCTCTTTCGCCTAAGAATTTCTTAAGAGCAATTACAAACTCATCTTTAACGTGATAGTAATATTTGCCTTTAGAATAGGCTGAACGGTTTGAGAGCTCATAAAGCTCTTTTAAATGTTTCTCAATAAAGAAATCGTGTAGGTTATTGAATAGTTCTAATTGTTCAACTCTTGTTTTAACACAAAAGATAGAATCAACAGCAAACATGTAACTTTCCCATTTTTCAGAGAATAGTCTTTCAAGGTCTTCTACTTTAGAATATTCTCGGCGACTTAAATTAATTTTAGTTTGTTTGCCTTCAAAACTACCGTCAAAAGTTAACCCAAAAAAGTATCTTTTTAGGAAATCAACATCATCGTACATTTTGTCGATTTTAAGCATATATCTTGGCATGTTCTCTTCGAACTTGACATCATAGATAATTGCTCTTACCGGGAATAGAATGTTTGGAAAACGTTTATTTGATAAGAGAGCATGGATTTTATCACCTTTGGTAAATATCTTATGCTTTATCATTTGTTAAATGAGTGACACCATCAAAAAGTGTCAATATGTTTTCATTCGTCAAAGGAGTTTCACTAATCATAGTTAGATTAAATGTAAACTCTCGATAATAGAAATCAGTAACGATCTCTTTAAGATTAGCAATCGTTACTGGTTCTAGGTTTTTTAATAAGTACAGGATTCTATGGTCCTGATGAAATAACAATGTAGCTTCGAGTGTCTTAAAAATATGAAGCCCAACAACAGACTGATTTGGTTCCTCTCCATAAGGACAGGATTTGGCCAGCTTATTTGAAATAGCATGGTAATCTATAATTGTGTCATAATTAGATTCTAGTCCCTTTGTAAAACGAACGTAGTCTCTTCTATGTTCTGACCAAACACAGTCGATTATTAAACTCATGATTTATTAAGCAGAGTTTGAAGATCAGAAACTTGCTTATTTAATTCAGCAAGCTTCTCTTCAATTTCAGCCTTAGAAGGCTTATAATGTTCTCCCCAATCCGCGATTATTTTTATTTGATCTTGGTCTTTAGTGCTTCCAAATTCTAGTCCACAATCTTCAGAAACTTCTAAAAGAAATTTAATTTTGTTTTCACTTGAATTTTCAGACTCAAAATCATAAACAATAACAGAACTATAGCTTTCGCCCGCTGCATTTGCATTGTCTTCTAATACGTATTTGATTACGCCATTGTCGGCTAGTTCTATTGTTATAGTTTGCATAACTATTATTGTTCTTTTCTAGCTAAACGTAATTGATTAGCTTGTTTACTAAGTTCTCTTGCTTTTTTCTTGTCTTCTCTGTAAGTTTCTTTGTCTTTTACAGCCATCAAAGTCCAAGATTCTTCTAATAAAGCTATTTCAGCCTCATTATATCCTAGTTCTGTCCATGTTTCTTTTTGGCGATCTAAGATAATTTGTAATTGATTTTCGATTTGGTCTTGCGCATTTCTCATGTTCATTTCATGGATTCGCTCGCCCTCCTCTCTCATCTTCTTGTACCATTCTTGTTTTACTGGTGAAGATGTACCCAATTGTTCTTTTGCTTTAAGCATGCCGGCATTTTTATACATGTTACGGCGTTCACGTCTGTTCGGTGGATTATTCATAATAATTGTTTAAATAGTTAACGACTTCTTGATTAATATAACTTTGTAGTTTATCTATCTGGATTTGAGATGTCACAATTTGTGAGATTGTAGCAATCATTTCTTCGCGAGTTTCATCACTGTTATCTAATAACATTGAGAATACTTCTCTTTTTGGTAAATTAATACCAACACTTAAATCTATTGTTTCTACATTTTTAGAAGATAACTTGATTATAAGTTTTTCTAATGGTGAAACTTCTGGCTGTACAGCAACTGTCGGTTGAACAAACGCAGGTTGCTCAACTCTTTTTTCAGTTTTAATACGCTCATTTGCAGGAGGAAAAGGTAATTGACCGTCATGAATCTCTTCTAAAAATTCATTTTGTAGATGTTTAAAAATTCTAGAACCATCTGTAAAGTACAACATTTCAGTATCTTCACGATCAAGTACTACGGTAAATCCGAAGTTTTCACCTTTCTTCCATTGAAATTTTCTAGGTTCTTCTTTTTCTTCAATACTGATTGTTTCAACAATAGGAGTTTCAATAACTTCGCTCATACTTTTTTCTTTATCTTCTTTTTTCATTCTTAAAAAATTACTAATTTTCGAGAACATGGAATTCTTCGTCGGACTCATTATATTTTTTCATGAATTTTTCTATAAATCTTTCAGATTCTTTTCCTTTTTCAGATCCCATCCAACATTCTACTCTCTTAATATACATGTTGTAAAAATAATGAGAACCTTCATTCTTTAATTTGTCCTCTAAAATCTTCACATCCTCTGGATAGTGCCTTACATTAAATCCCATAATATTATATTATATTTATTCGTTATTCCAGACTATGTCTTGGTAGACTGGAATTCCAGCCTTTTCCAATAAATCAACTCCACTAGTATCTCTATACTCTTCACAATATCTAACTTCGGATATTCCAGCTTGAATAATCAATTTAGAACATTCGAAACAAGGCATTGTTGTAGTATAGAGAGTAGTTCCAACCGAACTAATAGTGGATTTTGCTAATTTAGTAATTGCGTTAGATTCAGCATGTAGAACTTCACGTTTAGTAACACACTGTCCCATTGAATCAGTATGTTCACATTCATTCTCGAATCCATGAGGAGTTCCATTATACCCAACACTGATAATTTGACCATCTTTTACAATGATGCAACCTACCTTTCGGCGCTCAGCATAACTTAGTTTCGCAATTTGATATGCGATCTGCATGTGTATTTTGTCTATCGGAATTCTCGGCATATTAAAATAAAAATGGATCTGAATAATTATATTCAGATCCATCAAATAGTTTATTTTAAATAGGGATTATTCGCCTTCTGCTGCTTCTTCAGCTGCATGACCGCTTTCAGCCAATTTAATCTCTTCGATTTTCTTAGAGAAAGCTTCTTTAACCATATTAAGAGCTGCTTCGTAAGCTTCTAAACCAAACTCTTCTTTACAATCTTTTATTGCTTTTGCAGAAAGACCAGCAACTAGAGCAGCATTTTCACACATATAAGTTTCAATAGTATGATCGTCATGTGCATCAGTTTCCCATGCTTTAGCTTCTTTAACTACTTTTTCGTAGCATTTTTCTAAAATTTCAGAAACCATTTCTTCGATTTCCTCTTCTTTAGCTTCTTCGCCTTCTGGCTTTTCTTCAGCTTCGTTAGTTTGAACCTTGTCGGCTTCAGCTTCAGTTTCTTCAATATCCTTTTTATCAGGAGTACCTAAGTCTGTAATTTCTTTTTCTACTTCTTCAGAACGATCCATTTCAGATACGAACTGATCAAATGATTTATATCTCATTTTAATTTAATTTTTTTAGATTATGTAGTATATATTAAGCTTTAGGCTTTTTATTGTATTTTCTCTTTGGTTTAACCGTTTCATGATGTGGTTCGATTGGAAATTCAGATTTAGTCTCTTTTTTCTTTTTCGGAGTAGCTTTCATTTTAGGTGCTTTCTCAACATTTGAGATTGTTGGAATATCATTGATGATGTCATCTTCTGATATTTTAAAAAAGTCTTCATTAGATTGCTTAGGAGCAACAAATTTCTTTGAAAGGTACCATGCTAGTGCGATCAGAGCCGCTAAAATAATAATTACTGTCATATAAAATTGTTTTTGATTTCTTTATATATTCATAAAAAAAGGGATCCTTTCGGATCCCTTGTCATCATGTGAGATGCAAATTACTCTGGTTTTTTAGGCTCTTCTACTGCAGTAGCAATAAATAATGTTTCCAAGGTCGCAATTAGGTCATTAGCTTCGCTAACTTTTCGTACTAGTTTGTCCATTTCGTCAATGACTTGAGGGTGTTCACCAATACCGACTGAATTACCATAATATATTTCCAGAGTTGCCAGTGCTTCTTTCTTTTGCGCTTCATATCTGGCCTTTAACGCTTCTACTTTTAGAGATGACATATAAATTGATTTATTTACTGAATTATATGGATTAAATTAAGATTGTTTCATACTTTCTAATATAATTTATTAGAGCTTTTTCTTTGGCTTTTGCTTCTAGGTCAATATCAATTGAAAGACCATACGAATCGATTTGCTCGTAAATGTAATCGGCATGGGCACGATTTACAACTGAAGCATCTTCGTGGATTTTCTTACATGAACTATAATGAACAAGCTGTCTGATACCTTCTGGCCAAGTCGATGCTGCTAGATACAATGCATCCTTTTGTGACATAGGATCTTCATAACACCAATGATGATGGTAGTCAAATACGATTGGAATTCCTGTGTGAGCTGATAACCCATAAACTAAATCACTTGTAGAATATTGAGCTTTTTTATCGTCATTCTCAACAGTCATACGTTCTTTAACAGAAAGATCTAGAGTATCGAATGCTTTTATAAAACGATTAAGAGAATCTTCTTTACTAATTGCAGTGGTATTGACATGAATATTGATAGCAGCATCTGGAGTTCTTGGTAGACCGATTAGATCCATGATTTCGCCATGTTGATTTAGTTCTTTGATAGAACGAACAACAACATCTGGATTTTGACTAGCAATTACACAAAAATGACCAGGATGAAAGGTTAATCTTTGGCCAGCATCCATTGCAATTTTACCTGCACCTTTTAAAAGATTAGAGATTTTAGTATAATCTGGTAGATCTTTGATTTCATACTCAGACATCCATGGAATCATATCAGAAGACATCCTGTAAAGCTTGATACCATGTTGATTATTCCATTTGATAATTTCGATGAGGTCACGAACATTCTGTAAAGCTAGTTCGCTCGCATACTGAATTCCCTTTTGTTCGAAAGTTCTTTTAATCATACCACGACCAATTGTAATACCTTTCTGCTCTTGAAGGGTCATATTGATACAGCAATAACCTAGTCTATTCTTCATAATGTCCAATAATATGTTTGCGCCACCAATTTTTAAGTTTAGAATTGTCTGGCAATTTATCAATTCTAGGTTCGAATACAAAAGGACCTGATACTAAGACAAGTCCTATAATTATACAAATGATTAGTCCCATTGTTTCTCAAATTTATACCAATGATCTGCTCCGGCGCAACATCTTAGTCCATCAAAAATAAGGGTGTCCATTTCTTTGCCACTAATATTTTCAAAGAAGTCATAAATGATTTGATGAGCTTCTTCAGCATTATCAGTTAAGGTAAAAGCGTGTTCATTTACTGCAGAAAGTATTCTAGTTGCAACTTGATCGTTGTTTGAGAATCGAGTACCTGCATATAAATCGGCATAGGGATCTCCATTTGCAATTTGTCCTAAGATTTCATCAGTAGTATATCTCATTCTAAAAACACTAAGAGCTGTTTCAATAATTGGTGTAATTCTACTAACTTGAGGCCATGGATTTCTACCTGATATTCCGTTTGCGTGTACTTTTGTTACGTCGATTTTTTTCATTTTGTTTATTTGTTTATGATATGTAAATATAATCAATTTTCTTGACAGTAAAAAATTTAATTCAATTTATTTTCTAGCCAAGTGTGAAAATCTCCATAGTAAGATTTACCACCAATATTCCATGTTGTTAATTCAGTCATAGAATAATTACGATCATAAGTTTTCCAATCATAAAGAGTAAATGGTTCTCCTTTGTAACTAAATTCCCATTCAAATTGAACTTTATCATCTCCACTAGCTTCTTCGTAAGTTGGTTTACCAAAAGCTTCTACCAATTGGCTATACGTATAACCTCTTAAATAACCTTGTAGAGAAGTTCCATTAGAATTATGTCCATCAGTTTTTATACAGATTTCAGCAATAACCATTTCCTCTTCCCAAGGTCTTGATTCAAAATAAAGATCTTGTTCTTCTAAATAAGATTCATATTTCTGCCAATTCTTTACTAATTCTAGAGCAACTTCTGTGTCCTCTCCAGATTGAGATGGATCGATATTTATAAATCCACAATATTCAGAATTTGTAGGATCCAGTTGATAATCTTTTCTAATTTCGTCGATGTACTTTTTAACTTTATTTTCCATAATGATTGTTTCTTACTGTTGAATGAATGTGATTAGCCCATGTATTAAAATCTACTTGTTGAGAAGCCATAACAACTCTCTGTACTCGAATTTCTCCAGGTTTTGGTAAATTTGCTGGTTCTCCATGAGATTCTTTTTTTCTTTTAAAAAGATTTGTAATTTTAGTTAATGTCATAAGGTTTAAATTTGATGATATGTAAATATAAACATAATTTTTCAAATGGTAAAACTTTTTTACAAAAAGTTATTAACAAATTATTTATAAAGATCGGTTGATGAAAACGCGTATCCAACAGTGTACTTACCATTATCACCTTTAATTAAGAACCTACGGCATCTACGTCTTGTTGATGGCTTAGTAAGGTTAACTAAATGATGATTGAAAGAGCTGCTTCTCTGATAAGCTGGTTTTCCCTGGCAAACCATTAGATAATGAGTGTCCATTTCTTTATAAGAAACTTCACCATTAAAATATACGAAATCTAAGATTTCCTGAGTGATCCAACCGTGTTGTCCTTTTTTTAATCTTCTAGTCATTTTGTTATTTTTTTATTATATGTAAATATAAACAAAAAACTCGACATTAAAAAATGCCGAGTGAATTATTTTCAAAAAGTTATTAACAATTATTTCCAGAAGAGCTGGACGCAGATGAGAGCTACTGCCAGACCTAAAGAAACTAGAGTCTTGCTATTAATACCTTCGCTCATAAAGATATAAGTTAGTGCTGAGAAGGCAATCATACCGGTTGCAAATCCAATAAATCTGCCGGGCCAAAGAGCTCCTTCATAATAGACAACCACTTCTCGAGTTGCAGTAATAAAAATGTATGAAATTATAAATCCACCAAATAGAGCAACTAGAAAAGTATTCTTTTTAACCCATGGCCAAACAAATTGACCATTAGTCTGAAACCAAACTAAAGATTGGCCAAGGGTAAATAATAGAATTCCATAGATTAAATGTCTCAAAATAGGGATTCTGTTTTAGTAAGTAAGTGTGATATGAAACTAGGTCTATGTTCTACTGAAGGACCAATTTCTTGAATTGCCGTAATATGTTGCTTAGTTCCATATCCTTTATTAGAAGCCCAACCATACGGTTTGTTAGAATCATTTTCATTCAATTCTTTCATAAGATTGTCTCTTTCAACTTTAGCTAAGATAGAAGCTGCTGCAATAGAAGTATATTTGTTATCTCCACCAACAATAGTGGTATAACTCTTGTCTTTGTAACCATGAAACTGGTCTCCATCTATTAAGACAAAATCAAAATCTTTTTCTTGTTGAACATTTTCTAAAGCTAAATTCATACCATGTAGAGTTGCTTTTAGGATATTCATTTCCTCAATGTGATTAATATCAACATGAACTACTGAATAGGCTAGCGCATTATCTTTTACAATTTGATATGCTTGTTTCTTTTGAGCTTCTGAAAGAACTTTAGAATCCTTAACTAATGGGTGTTGAAAATCGGCAGGCATAATGCATGCTGCCACAGTTACTGGACCAGCCAATGCTCCTCTTCCTGCTTCATCTACGCCAATCTCGGTTAAATTAGAATCGGTATTGTACTTTGGTTTAAGTAATATTTGCATATTTGTTATTTAGAATGTTGTGTTAAGCTTTCGTAGATATTCTTATAAAGAGCTGACTGATTTTTAAAAATTTCAGTTTCCATCTCTTTACGAATACCTTCAATATGAGTTTTGATGTAATTAATAATCTTGTCTCCATCATTACTATTGATGTGTTTAGAAGCAAAGAATTTATGATTAGTAATTCTAATATTGTCATAATCGACGACAATAAAATATTCTAATTCTTTATTTTCTAAGTAGTATGTCTGACTAATAGGAGCTGTTAAGAACTTAGTCTTGGGGTGTTTTGACATAGCACGAACAATAGCATACATCATTGCTGTATCTTTGTCCATTTTTCCACTAAATCGGCTAGTGCTAATTCTAGCCAATTTAACCTTTGACCTCTTTAAAAGTCTTTTAAAATAAGAAAAGCCCATATATTTTGGATATCGTTAAACATACAAATTATATGGGCTTTAATCAAAAAGTTTATTAATTCAATTACTTGTTATTGTCGTACTTCCATTTTTCATATCGTCGTACAATCTCTTGTAAGATTTCTGCTCGAACAATATCACTTTCACCAAATTGATGGACACCAACTCCTTTAACGCCTGTCATCAGCTCGATGAACTGAGGCAGAGAAACTTTACTACGTTCAATATCATATTGACTAACGTCTCCTGCAATTACAACTTTACTAGACTCTCCCATACGAGTAATAAACAACATTAGCTGTTTCCAATCGGCATTTTGAGCTTCATCTAGAATCATAATAGCATCGTCAAATGTATCTCCTCTCATATAAGCAAGAGGTTGAAATTCTACAGCACCAGATCCTAATAAAATATGGGCTTCAGAGAATCCAATAATCTTCTCAATATTTGAAGTAAATGATTTGATATAAGGTGCAATCTTTTCGTCAATTGTACCAGGTAAGAAACCTAGTTTTTCACCAGCTTCCTGAATAGGTTTAGTTAAAATAATTCTTTTGATTTTCTTTTCTTTAAGCAACTTAATTGCGGCATAGCATGCTGAAAAAGTTTTTGAAGTTCCAGCCGGACCGTAGCAAAAGGTAACTTGATTTTTAAGGATTGTATCTACATATCCTTGTTGTGATTCTTTTAAATAAATTTTGTTTAAAGATTGTTCAACGTTTTGAGAACTTGATGTTTTACCTTTTCTTGTAGTCATATTTGTTTTTGTATTTAATCACCAGCCATTAGGACTAATGCTTTTAATTTCATAAGAGAATCGCATTTTTCATACTCTTCCATCTTTTCAAAATAATCAACTAATAATTCTATGAATTTGGAGCGTTGTCCCATACCGTGTGGTATTTCAATTAGGTCTTTACCTTCTTGAAACACAATGAATCTATTCACTGTTTTCGTGAAGTTACGGGTCAAAGTGTAGTAACTTGACCTCATAATACTATCCTTTTCTCTATTTGGTATATTCTCGCCCATACACAGTAAAAATCAATCATCATTTTGAATTATATATTTCCTGGAATGTTCAGTTAAATATAAATGTGATGATTATATTATGATTCTTTTTCCGTGTTGGTTCTTAAAGATTGAATATAAGTTGCCTTACGAATTTCATCTCTTTTTTCAACGGATGGTTTGACAAAGGATTGTCTATCTCTTAATTTTTTAATTTGCTTTGTTTTAGCAACTTTACTCTTGTATTTTTTAAGAGCTTGTTCGATATTTCCGTTTTTTACGTCTATTATAAGCATATTTCTTGTAGTATTTTTTTTAATTCAATGCATTTTTCATACTCCTCTAAAGATTCGAACCAGCCAATTATAAAATTTAAAGCTTCTATCTTTTCCTCACGCGTTGAATTTCCTTTTAATGCGCCTTGTTTCTTATTAATTATTGCATGATATACCAAATCCATCATTTGATCCTTTGGTAAATTTTGTACTGCATTAAAAAAATTCAGAGCATCATCATCTATATCTTGATTATGATTTTCCATTTGCCAATTCTTTAATTTTATTTACAAGATCTAGCTGCTCATTGTTTAAGCAATTGAAATTGGCATGTACCTTAATGAGTAAACTACCATGATCCTGTGTTTTATATATTGGCATTCCTTTATTTGGAATTCTTAAAATTCTTTCCGAAGCAGTATTATGTGGTATATTAACTTTATATTTGCCAAATGGTGTTTCTACAGTCAATTCGGTTCCTAAAATTAAATCATAAAATGGAACATAAGAATCCATCCAGATGTCGTGACCCTGTAGAATTAAGTTATCATCTGGTAGAATATTGATATTGATAATTAAGTCTCCACGAGGTGCAGTCGTATTAAATCGATTGTAATCTCCACGACCATAAACTTTTAATACCATGCCAGTATGTAGACCTGGAGCAAAGTCAACTCGAACTTTATCAAATCCTAGATCGAATACACGACTAGTTCCATGGTACGCATCTAGAATATTAAATGTTGCATTAATTCTAACGTCTTTTCCTGGAGCAGATTTCTCATGATTAAAATGACGATCAAAGTCATTAGACCAATTTCCGCCAAATTGGCTGAATAAGTCATTAATATTAAAATTAGTACCTGAAAATTTGCGACTTAAATCGTATTGCTGTCGCTTAGAAGGATCTGAAAGAGTTTCATAGGCTTCTTGAACTGCCTGAAATTTATCTTTAGATGATATGTCTGGATTTCGGTCAGGATGGTACTGCTTCGCTAGGCTGCGATATGCATTCTTAATCTCGTCCTGCGTCGCCGTTTCCTGAACGCTTAATGTCTGATAATAACTCATTCTTTTCTTTATTAAGCTGTTCTCTACGATATTCTATAATTGATTTCTTCTGATCTCGCTCAACGACATCAGCAATCCTCTTTAACTGAACTGTTAAAGCCATCATAGCGTCGATTAACTGGGTTTCCTTTGGTGTTGCCATAATTAAATTGTTATGATATATTTATCTAAATAAAAAAGGAAGCGGTTAGCTTCCTTTTTCTAATTCGACTAAGTACTTTTTTAATAGTCCACATTTTTCATACTCTTCTAATTCGGCAAACCAGTTAAGCATGAATGTTAATGTGTTCTTAAGTTCATCTTGGTTTAAGTTAATAAGCTTCATTTTATCAACATCGATACCGTTAGTTTCAATGTTTTTAAAGTTAGCTCGAACCAACTGATCAACTACATCGTAGTACATTCCTTTAACTTCGTTTGTTTGCATAATTTGAGTTATTTCGTCTTGTTCATTTTCTTCGTTCTCTTCAAAGAAATCTTCGTTTTCAAAATCGTCGTTATACATTATTTATTAGTTTTAAATGATATGTAAATATAAACAATTTTTGCGACATAAAAAAACTTTTAGTGAAATATTTTTAAGAAATTTTCACTTTTTTCTTTTCAGGAGCTTTACCAAATGATAGTGATAATAGACCATCTTCCATGGAAGCAGTTACCTCATCGCTTGTATCGTCGGCCAGTACCCAACTTCTGCTAAAAGATTTTCTAAATGGATTCTCATCCTTTTTTGCAATTTCAGCAGATACAATTAATGTTCTACCATCAATGCTAACATCGACGTCTTCTTTTGAAAAACCAGGCAGAGAAATATAAAGAATTCCATTTTCAACAACGTATCCTTTATCTTCTGCAAACATTGTAGTTTTCCAGATTGGTTGTTCGAATTTTCCAAAAATGTCGTCGCACATTTTGTCAAAACTTGTTTGTCTTGTTGTAAACATAATTTAATTTATTTTTAATTTCTGGCTTATGCCATTACTATAATATACTCAAAAAGTGTGCCATTTGGTAAAATATGCCAAATTGTCATTAAACCTAAATTAGTAACTTCTAATTGGTGACATATTGGCAAATTTCAACATTAAGCTACCGGCTGCTTCAATGTCCTCTTCGCAATAGTTTTTAATCTCTTCAATTCGACCAGCATAAAAAGCTGCTCCAACTTCTCCAGCATTCATATCATCTTTAGGGTTCTTAATTCCTAATAAGATACAGAGATGTGCTAATGCAGCACTAGACCAACCTCCCGCTTTCCATACTTCATAGGTATCAATAAGACAGTTTTCCCAAGGTTTAACTTTATGTAAGTGAAGTTGTCTAGGTAATTCTAAACTATATAGAATGGACTTCTTAATAATATAAGGTAAATCAAATCCCTTAATGTTGTGTCCAACCAGTTTAATACCAGGTGCCTTAAAGAATACTTGGCTCATAAAGTTAACAAAATCAACCAACAATTCTTTTTCGTCAGAACCATAGAATGATTTCTTTTGCATGAATGGAACATCGTCCTCATCAAATTTGATTTGACCAACTGAGATACAAACTATTCGTCCCCATTCAGCAGTCAAAGATGCCTTTTGAAAATAAATGTCTGAACTTTCAGCATCCTTAAGTTCTACATCCTCTGCTCGAATAAACTTTTCTTTACGATCCCAGAAACTTATAAGCTCAGGATGAGATTCTTTTAATTCATCTAGAGTCTTAAATCCAGATGTCGTCTCGATATCGATGAACAACATCGATTTGATTTCTTCTTTAGTATACATTATTTTACGATTTTAATTTCTGGAACTTCTTTAATAATATCAAAGATTGAGCAAGGATAAACCCAATAAGGTCGACCTAATTTAGCAGCATCTTCTGGAGAAGCAGGAACGGCAAATGAATACCATTTAACACCATAAGATTTTGTTAGATTAATATTCTCTTCTAGAAGAGTACCATGATACACGGATATTTTAGCCCATGTAAATTCATAGATTTTACCTATTTTAGGATTTTTAACGTTGATAACTTGAAGTTCTTTCTGTTTCTTTGCCATATATCTAATTTGTTATATGTAAATATAAACAAAATATTTCAAACGGTAAAATATTTTGCAAAGTATTTTCAAATTATATGAAAAAAAAGAGAAAGGTTTAATCTAAAGTTTCGAAAGGATCTGCCCAATTACGAATTGAGCGAACTTTAGTGTATTGATCGTATGTTAGATGGATAGCAATATATCCACCTGAAATAGAATAAGGAGCATCAGATTCATTGAACCAGTATGGGGGTGGAGTATCAATCCTATCATTCAAGAAGTCAAATAGTTCGTCCACAAGCATGTGGTGGACGTATATCGTTAGTACCATACACTTGTTATTCGGATATCCCATTTATTTTTGAACTTTCCAGTTAGGATTTTGTTTTGTGTTCTGCTTAGAATCAGCTTCTTTATATTGTTTTAATAATTCAATAGTACTTGGATCCATTGGCTTCTCATAGTAATCTTCGTAGATTCTTTGATAAACAATTGTAAGTACTCCAAATAGGGTACCAGGTTCAGAATTCATTTCAAACACATAAATGTTTTCTTTAGCATCTTCGGCCAAATCAATTGCGTAGAAGTCTAAATCTTGATGAGCATCAGAGAAATATCTAATTGCTTTAATATGGGAGTCTTTGATGTCTTTAACATCTTTAAGAATATAAGAAAAGTTAGTTTCTTTTTCTGGATCTTTTTTAGCAATGTCTGCTGTTTCGTCATCCATAGGAACTCTTTGACACCACTGGATAATTTCATCTCTCCACATAAAATATCTATGCTCTTCAGCAATATCTATTTTTTCTGAGAAAGAAGAGAACTTACTTAAATCTGCATTTTCAAATTCTTTAGCATCTTTAAATACGGTAATACCTAATCCACTGTGTTCATTGTCAGGCTTTGCAACAATTGGAAACTTAAGTTTACCAACATCATTTTTATCAGTTGCAGTAGGAACAATATATCCACTATCAGCATGTTCCTTATAGAATTTTGCCTTTGAAACAATAGTTTCTCTAGCTTCAATATTATTGTAAACTTGGTATGGTTTAATCATACCGTTTTCTAAAAACTTTTCTAAAGTTCCTCGATCATAATTTAAGACAGGCATATCATCGAAGTTTTCGATAGATTCCATATCTCTTGTTATAACATTCCAGTATTCTTTTGATTTGTATGCTGGACCCGTAATAAAAGAATCGTCAAGAATCTTTCTTCGAGTGATACACACTTTCTTGAAATCATCCTTGACGATTGCTTCGTTTATAAATTGTTCAAATGTTAATAGAGATTTCATACTCTATATATTACTTTTTATTTGTAGTGTTGACCACCTACCCAAAGTACGAAAGAACGACGAGTTCCTTTAGTAACAGGTTTTACTCTGTGCATTAAGTAAGATGGAAATACAACAACATTTCCTTTTCCACGTGGTGCTTGACGAATCCATTCTCCACCTCCCCATAATTCTAAGTCTCCACCTTCATAATCATCAGCATCTGATAATTGAACAGTGATTGACACTTTTCGTCTTGATGCCATTCCATTTCCAAGATCCTGGTGCCATGTATAATGACCTTCTTGGTCTGCATAATATTCAGTATATTGAATTGCTTCAGGTGCTGAAATTAAATCAAAACCCCAAAGAGCTTCGTTAGCTTCACTAGCCATTGCGGTTAATTTGTCATATAACCAAGACCATTCGTTTGATTGTGGAATCCATTTAATACTAGAGCTTCTAACTGATGTGTCAGTCTCTGTTTTGTCTGCCCCGATAATAGTTGCTTTTTCGAATGGAATATTTGCAACATCATTATAGATTTTTTCTAATTCTGCTGGTGTAAATCCTTTTTCGAACCAATAATACTGTTGAGGATCGTTTTCTGGTTGTACAAAAATGTTTTGAAAGTTCATATTTTATTTATGTTTAGTTATTAAATCTTGTATTGCGTTATCCCAATATTGATGTTCTTGTTGCATATGAGTATCTTCAAATTCTTTACTCGTAACCGATACATCTCCTGGAGTTTTAAGTCCTTTGATTTGATAGATTTTTCGACCTTTCAAATCTTTATTATAGAAATATAAGTAATCATCTCCAAAAAAGACTTTAAATTCATTTGGGATCTGAACATAATTAGCTTTCTTTAAAATCATCATACAACCAAATCCATATACTCTGCAATCTAACTCTTCTAATTCTAAATTATCGTTGTCAGAATTTATTGAGTTAGAATTTAGACCATTAATTATATTGTCATTATGTAATCCAATCATTCCAAAATCCGGTGCTGATTCTTTAAATTTTTCAAAATTATTTAAGAGACAATCAACGTTCAAAGAAATATCATCATTCAATAGACAAATGTATTCATTCCTTGCCAAAGTAGCTCCAATATTCCATGCTGGATTAACATAGATGTTGTTTTTTACTTTGACCACCGTAATTCTAGGATCACTTGTAGAATAGTTTGAATTTAGATTATCTATTATGATTAATTCTACATCCTTCCGGTCAGATTTAATAATAGATTCTATTGTCCCTTTGATTTTATCAGATTTCCAAAGAGTTGGTATTATAAAAGTTATCATAGTTCGTAAATTTCGTTGACATATCCTTCTTGATCGCCAAATCTACTTTCTACAGATAAAGGATCATTTGGAGATTCGTTATAAGCCCAATCTTCTTTTCCTAACTCTTCAAATCTTGCTTTGATTTGCTCATTATAATGGTACATAATTGTTCTAACTCGACGCTGAATATCTGCTCGACCTAAATTATGAGAGTTTGTAGTATTACCATCATCATAAATAAATTGAAGGTAACCTAATCGTGGTATTCTCATCATCTTGGTTTTCAAGAATGTTCTAACGATTAATTCATAATCATCTGCGATCGTGAGGTCTCTACAGTGTCCGCCTATTTCAAAATAAGTTTCTCTTCTCCATGCTCGAACATGGTTAGGAACTCCAACAATATGTCTAATTGTTTTTGGATTAATATTAGAAGAGACAGCAACTTCAAAGTCCTTGCCTAATACATTTTCAGTTACATAATGTCCATAACTAAATGCAAATCCTGGTCCATATTTTAATGAATTCCAGTTTTGATCGATTTCAGCAGAATCTGTATAAAAGAATCCTACGTCTTTATGTTTTTGAGAAGCATTATATAAATCTTCGGTACATGTTGGAACTAAATAATCATCATGGTCCAATTCAGCTAAGATATAACCTCTAGTAAGAGTTGCGCATCTCCATTTTACTTCACCAATATTGCCTCCACTTTTTGGATTAAAATCAAATACTTTAACTCGTGGATCTAATGAAGCTATTTTCTGAGCAATTTTAAGAGTTGCTCCTCCATCGCTAGAATCATTTACCATAACCCATTCCCAGTTAGTATAAGTCTGTTTTGTCAATGATTCATAAGTCATCCATAGTTTCTCTCCAGTATTATAGATTGGAGTAAAATAAGAAATCAATTTAGAAATATCATTCTCTAACATGGCTCCCATTGCGCATTGATATGCTTTTTCTCCAGCCAATGGATCTTTAGAATCAACGTTGATCCACATTTTTCTTAATTCATACGGACCATTCCATAGATTTGTTAATTCTGCTGGATTTTCATATGCACTTATAATTGCAATCGGTTTAATTCTAGCAATATCATTGTAGATATTTGAATCGTCTTTAATGTATTCAACATCAAGCTCGCTTGATTCCCAATTTGCTGGATTATTTGACTCTAGAATAGGTGTACCTTCTCCAATATAGAGAATCTTTGGTACCTTTGCTTTAGACGGTTTTTGTAAATAGTTATAGTGAGACAGAATTTTGTCAATGAATAAGAATCCGTCTGGATTTGATTCATATACTTTTTCTATGAATTTACCATCAGCATCGTATCCACCTTTAAAATCAAAATCATTAAAAACTGATCGGTGTAAAATGAATTGAGCCAAATCAATTGACCTAACTTTCATATTTTCAGGCTTTGCATATCTAACATCGAGACCTGTAAAATCTTTACCAGCAACATGTTGATTAAATACAATTCCAACATGATTTCCAGCCTCGCAGAATCCTACAAGAGCTTCAAAATTATCAAATAATTTCTCATGTAAAATATTGTCATCATCTAGAGAATAGATCCAGCCCTCTTGAATATTATCAATAATGATTTTATTCATTTGAGGATATAAGTAATCTCCACCTTGAGAAAACTCAAAATAAAGTTTAGCATTGTACTCTTCTTGTAATCTACCAAGAATTTCAGCATCAATATCTTTTAATCGAGTTGAATCGAAGATAACATGCCATTGCACTTGTAATTTACCATCTTTCGTTGGAAGTGATTCTCCAACTTTGATGATATTATTTAGTCTACTACATCTAGTTATGATGTGTAACACCCTGTTTTTATCATTCATATTTATTAAATTACATCAAAAAAGAACATGTGAAAGAATCTTGCATTTTCAATAGCATCACCGAAGTATTTGCTAGGAGCATGAATTTGTTTAGCATCGAATAGAACTAAACGGTTGTACACGTTGCCAACCTCATCAATTTTGTCAAAATGAGTTCCATCATAGAAATTCATTTCAGCATTTTTGCCTTTAAATGAAGCAACATATGCTTCTTCATCTAGGGCAGGATCATCAAATCTCTTTCTTCCAGTAATTTTACTAGAATAAGTTGATGTACCTGTATCGAATGGAGCATCCTTAGTTAAGAATACCATTCCTGCATAATTTTGTGTATCGACATGAAATACTAATGGGTCGTTTGCTACACAATATTGGAATACACCATTTGCATATCTTTCATAATTCCAATTAGTAATCTCTCGACCAATGATTTTCTCTAATTTCTCTTTAGTACCTTCTAAAATAAATCTTTCAGCGCTTCTTTTGCCCTTGTGATAATTAGAAGGATTAAAATCTAGAGATTTCATTGCAAAATCTCTGACAAAATCCGGATTAGCATAGAAGTTATCAACTACAATTAGACCTTTATTCTCATTTGCGAATCCAGAATGGAATGCAATATAATTGTCGATATTTCCACAGTTGTATTTTAAATCTCCAAAATGAACCGTAATATCCTGACCTGATCTAAAAATGAATTCAACTCCAACTTTAGTGTCTTTACCCGGATAATAACCTTGTACATCAGGACGATGTGTTCTTTCGAATGATATTTCTATTTCATTGATACTCAATGAACTAACTGGTTTAAAGTGGTCACCATCCTTGACAACAATCCAACCTTTTGCTTTGTAATAAACACTTTCTTGTTTTTCGACTGAATCGAAATACCAAAATACGTTCTGGTTTGAAGTGTAATGTGATGTAATCATATTTTTTAGTATTATAGTGTAAATATCTAACTTGTTTAACTTCTCTTTTTATCGAAGTTTATATATGTATCTGGATTTACCATGAGCTCTCCGCCGATAGATTTCATACCTTTGATAATCTCATCTTTTGAAGCTCCTTTATCAACAAGTTCTACAACAACCTGCTCATAGAAATGGTTATGCTTTTCTAGATCCGTAAATTTCCAATTCTTAGGACAACATCCGCAAAAATATTGCTCAGATCTGATATAACCATATTTACAATCATATTCAGGTCCAGCAAATCCGCAAGGCTTTTGAGTTTTGTAATATGAATCCCAATCTAATTTAAAAGGCCAATGCTCATCATGAACAAAGACTCCAAATTTCATGAACGATGATTTAAGTTGAAATCCTTCGGCTTCTTTTTCGATCTCAGCTCGACCCCAATTTGGGTTTCCTTTAACTTCAACAGCTTCTCCATTCTCATCAAAGAATTCAGGTAATGGAAAGATTCCAGTATCATAGAATCTTTGGTTACGTCGAAAAACAGGGTTGTTTGTGTATTCTTTTTTCGAAAGTAACCAATATTGAATATCATCAAATGATTTCTCTTCTAAGAGAACCTCTTCTTTTAACCAATATGAATATCCAAATTGTCGATCGTCAATATCGTTTTGGTATCTTCTTAAAACCATCTGATCTAACTCTGGATTCTGATCAAATAAATCAATTAATCTTTCAATCCAGTTATTTTCTAATTTGCTAATTTTTGTGGGAAGACAAGTCCAATCACCTTCTAAGAAAAGAACATATTCTACATGCTCCGTCATTCTATTTAGGCGATTGATTCCAGCACCAACTCCTAAATTTTTTTCAGAAAGTTCAAGGTGCCAAGTGACATTAGAATACTGATTGAATAATCTTTCAGTCACTTCTAATAATTCATCATTATATGAATTTAAGAATATGTGCCAATCTCCATCAAAATCAGGATTAGCATCTAGAAAAGAGACAATAGTCCTTTCTAGATATTCTGCTCTAAGTTGAGCATCGTGAGACATTGTTGCTATACAGAATTTCATATTATAATATTATACTACATTCTATATATACAAAAAAGCCGGAACGAATCCGGCTTAAATATTATTGAATTTCTTTTATAGGTCTGTTGTGTGTAATCAAACCATTTGCAATAAATGTATCTTCAGTTTCAACGTTCATATCATATACAATTTTACGTTCATCTCCTTCTGTTGTAGTGATAGAAGTTATCTCAATACTATTTCCTTGTTTATCAACTAAGAAATCGCCTACTAAAACTTCTTTTGCTTTTTTAAATAGCCAAGTATCTTCTCTTTTAATAAAATGAGCATGATCTCCAGTAGATTCAAGTAGACCATTGTTAAAGTTATAGATTCCTTTAGAAAGAACTGGAACAATTCCAGTTACTCTAACAGGATTTTCTGTTAAATTTAAATCTGTTGTTGACCAACCAATAATAGTATCATCATCAGGTGCATCACTGATTTTCATACCTTTTAAAATATCACCAACTCTAATTTTTTCAATTAACTTAGTTGTTCCATCTGCCATTTCAACAGTAGTTCCTTTAACCAAACAGTTAGGGTCACATATACCTCCATTCTGATAACCACCATAATCAAGTCTTTGAAGGCACATATCAGTTTGAGCGTAATTATAATCATACATGTAATTACCAATACAATCAATGCCTGAATAATATTCATATGCGTACAATGTATACGAATTACAATTTGATGGTGGTGCTGAGTAACCAAATGCGGCACCAATTCGATATGTGCCTTCCCATCCAGCAGTCGGTACATAATAAGATATATTTGCATTATAAGACCACACTTCGAACGGATCAGTTCTCATCCAATAACTAAAGGTGTAACCAGTATCTCCATATGCATCAATTGTAACCCATGGATTATTATTAGACGTGACAGCATATGATTGTGGTGGATAATGACTACTTGTGTAACCTGAATTCCATGGTGAAGTAACAGCAACGTATCCTGATCCATCATAAACATTTAGTGTCCAACATCTGCTATCAATCCAACTATATGTTGCAAATGCCATATTTCCAGTCGATGCATATCCAGCAAATAAACTTCTTATGTTTGACGCGGTGTTATAACCTCCAAGTCCACACGCAACTAATTCTCTTAATTGCGAAAGTGTGTATCCGTCATAATATGCTATTTTACTCATGGTTGGTTAATAGTATTTTTTTGAATCCATCTTTGTTGATACTTGTAACCATCTAAATATTTAGATTTTTGAAATAAATGAGATGGTACAACATCATAAGTTTCAGGAACTACTTGAGGTTCTAATTCTATAATAGAGTCTTGCACTGTAAATCCATTGTCTTCTAGAATTAATTTTATGCTACATGGTACCTCTTCAGATTCGTTAACAATAATCGTCTTATACATACGAGAATTGTTACATGCCCACCATGTAAAGATTCCATCTTCATTTAAGAATTTATCAACTTGATTTGCAAATCCAAAGATACCATTGTAATCTTCTGGATATGCATCAAATCCTACATTATAATATATGAAGTCAAAATCATCAGGAAATCCATCTGCTCGAGTTGAATCTTCCCAACGATCATCAATAATATGCGTTGTTCCTTCATTGACAAATCCAGCAACTTCCATTCTGTCTCTTTGATCTTTATTTGCTTCAATAATCCAATGTTCTGCTGGTTCTAAATCTCTAATTAGAGAGTTCATCATACCAATTCCATGTCCAACTACTAATACTTTTTTACCAGCAATACTGCTTGAAAATCTAGTTATAGTGTCTTCGATAATAGGCATATCAAATGGGTTCATAGTCCAAAGGTAAAAATTCTGATGTGAAAACAGAATATTTAAATTTGGGTCATAAACATAACATTTTGATTGTTTGTCTTTATCCAAAGGTGCAACATTATATTGAACGATATAGTCGATTCTTGCTTGCATATTATTTATTTTCTAAGTTTTTAACTTTTTCTGATAATTCTTTAATAGCTTCAATTAAGACTCCAATTAAATCATTATAGCTTACCTTTTTATATCCATCTACTCCGTCAACTACAATATCAGGTAGGACTTGTTCGATTTCTTGTGCAATTACACCAGTTCTTAATCTATCTGTCAGAGCATTCTTAAGTTTAAATTGAACACCTCTAAGAGATTCAACTGTTTGTAATGCATTATCTATAGTTTCAATATCTTCTTTTAATCTAGAGTCAGAACTAATAGTAACATCAGTAAATGTTGGACTAGAGTTTGTATTAACATACTGGTTCATTGCATTTGCATAACCATTATTAGTAATATAAGATGTCCAGTTCGTAACAGTTAAGAGTTCTCTCCAACCTCCAAATCCGCCATTGGTTACTCTTCGTACTCCAAATGAGTCATTATGAAAATCATGTTGAAGTTGGAATCCATAGTTAGATGACCATGAGTTACCCATCGCATGCATACAAGTTTGCCAATCTCCAGAGTGTGCTCCATTTGTACTTGGCGGCATGAAGAAGAAACCAGATGCTTGATTATATTGATTTGAATCATTCATTTGTGCACTCTTCTTGTCTCCGTCACCATATACAAATCGACTAATACCTACACCACTAACACTACTTGCATCGTATGTTGCAGGACCTGGAGGGCCTGGAGGGCCAGGAGTTGTTGATACTGGTCCAGTATAACCTTGTGCACCTTGAGGTCCTGGAGATCCTCCGCCTCCTGGAGGACCAGCAGGTCCTTGATTTCCTTGATTTCCATTTGTACCATTTGTTGCTGGTGGTCCAGTAGGTCCTTGACGTCCTTGTGGACCGGCAGGTCCAGCTACTGTTGAACCTGGTCCTGTAGGACCTTGAGCACCTTGAGGACCGGCAACAGATGAAGGTGTTCCATTTGTTCCATTACTACCTGCAGTTCCTTGAGGACCTGTTGGTCCTTGAACACCTTGTGGGCCTGCAGCACCATTACTTCCGTTTGTTCCAGCGGCTCCTTGAATACCATTTGCTCCTGCTATTCCATCAATTCCAGATGGACCTTGACGACCTTGAGCACCTGTTGCACCTTGAGAACCGGTTCCAACAGGACCTTGATTACCTTGAGGTCCAGCGACTGATGATCCGGGACCTGTTGGTCCTTGGTTTCCTTGTGCTCCAAAGGTTCCTTGAATACCTGTTGGTCCTTGGTTTCCTTGTGCTCCAGTTGGACCAGTAGGTCCTTGACGACCTTGTGCACCAAGAGCTCCTTGTGTACCAATAATACCTTGAAGTCCTTGAAGACCAGTTGGTCCTTGGTTTCCTTGTGCTCCAGTAATTCCTTGAAGACCAGTTGGTCCTTGGTTTCCTTGTGCTCCAGTAATTCCTTGAAGACCAGTTGGTCCTTGAATTCCTTGAAGGCCTGTAGCTCCTTGAGCTCCTGTTGAACCTTGAGCTCCTGTTGAACCTTGTATACCTTGGATCGACATGTCAGTTGTAAAAGACCATGCTCCTCCAGTTCTTAAATATAATTTACCATAATCAGGATCTGACTGCGGTAGAGAACCTCCAACTAAACCAAATTGTCCGTTTGGACAAGTGTTATCAGCTAAAAGTAATGCTAAACTATTATATGTTTGATAGATTATAAATCCTTGTCCTGTAGTACCTTGATAACCTTGAGCTCCTAATGCTCCTTGAGCACCAGTTGAACCTTGAGAACCTAAAGTTCCTTGAATACCAGTTGGTCCTTGGTTTCCTTGTTGTCCAACTGTTCCTTGAATACCTGTTGGACCTTGGTTTCCTTGAGCACCTGTTATACCGGTTGGTCCTTGGTTTCCTTGTGGTCCTTGACGACCTTGAGTTCCAGTTGTTCCAACTGTTCCTTGAATACCAGTTGGTCCTTGGTTTCCTTGTTGTCCAACTGTTCCTTGAATACCTGTTGGACCTTGGTTTCCTTGAGCACCTGTAGAACCGATAACTCCTTGGAATCCAGTAGGACCTTGAGTTCCTTGAGCACCTGTAATTCCTTGAGAACCTGTTGCACCTTGAGAACCTTGTGCTCCTTTATCTCCAGCTCGAGTAAATGAAACAACTGTATCATCTCCAGCGACAAAGGATCCATTAGAAGAAACTAATGTTACCTTAATGTCGTAATATGTTGTTAAATTAGTTACTAAAGTAATTTGATAATCTGCAAAAATAGAATTGTTTCCATTTTTAGAAATTCGTAAAGATCCTTCTGGAATATTTGTACTAGCTCCCATTGCAGCTAGCCAGTTTGCTTGATTTATTGATAAAATATCTTGAGTACTAATATATAGGTCTGCGGATGTTGAAGCAGATGCTCCATTAAAATTAATTCTACCAATACCAGGATCTGCTAAAGGTGCACTAAATAAACTAACTCTCCATAACGCAGAGTCTCCACCAAAGTTACCTAGAGTACCTTGTCCACCTGTAGTTCCGGCAGTTCCTTGTAATCCAGTTGGTCCTTGATTTCCTTGAGAACCTGTAGTTCCTTGTAATCCAGTTGGACCTTGATTTCCTTGAGAACCTGTAGTTCCTTGTAATCCAGTTGGTCCTTGATTTCCTTGTGCTCCAACAGTTCCTTGTAATCCAGTTGGACCTTGATTTCCTTGAAATCCAGTAGGTCCTTGGTTTCCTTGCGGTCCTTGACGACCTTGAGCACCTTGTGTTCCAAAAGTTCCTTGAATACCTGTTGGTCCTTGATTTCCTTGAGCTCCAACAGTTCCTTGAATACCTGTTGGTCCTTGGTTTCCTTGAAATCCAGTAGGTCCTTGGTTTCCTTGTGCTCCAGTAGAACCAATGATTCCTTGAGGACCTTGTCGACCTTGTGATCCTTGAGCACCTGCAGGAATAGCACTAATTCTAGTGTCTAACGATGTTATTGTAGTTTCTAGGCTTTGTACCTGTTTAATTTTAATTACTGACACGGTTCTTTTGTATAATTAGTTTATGAATATCTATACTATATATTAGAGTAAGAAAACTGTTACTTACACGTATTAGTTAACCAATCATATTGGTAGTCTAATTTTATATCTTTTTTGTATAAGTTTTTAATTAGAGCGTTGTATGTGTTAACTATTGGTTCGTTATTAATTGTGTATCTGCTAATTATTTTTTGATTTTTAGCATCATACTCTTCTTTATTTTCATCATGATGTCTAAGCACCCAATTTAATAAATTAGAACCAACCTCGACATTAAAATCTGGATAATAATAACCAGCATCTTGTATCATATCTGCATTATGTATCAATGGAAAATTGAAATGCAGGCAATCTAAGTAAGCGTAGTTCAATGGATTTTCCCATTGATGAGATATTACAATATCTGTAGCTTCAGCAAGGTAGTGATTAACAGGGTACCTTGGTGTAAACTTAATTTTAGGTGGTTTGGAATTTACAATATCTAAATGTTTAATCATTGACTTAAAGTAGTCATTCTTAAGAAGTCTTTCTCCACTTGCAATTTGAATTGAATCGAATTCTGCGCCAGCACGAAATGACTGTTCAGCAATCAAGATTGGAATCATTGCATATTTTACAGTATTTAAATTAGGTTCAAATACTGAAATCTTTTTCTCTATTGATGGACGTACAGAATAATCTGGTAAGTTTTTACCTAATTTAACTCTAACATCTCTGTCCATTTCTAAAAACATTGGATCCCATACAAAAGGAACTGGAATTGCTGGACAACGGAAAATAGTTTGATAGTAATGATGATTTTGATAACCTTGTTGAGGTACATACCATACTTGATCGGCGCCAAGATCCCATGTAGAGACCATTCCTTTTCCATCTCCAAAAATAGAACGTTCCATATCAATTACATAATTGTTTCCGCACATGTATTTGATAACTTTCTTATTTTTACCAGTTGCTCTAAATTGGTCCATATTTTCTTTTGGAAAACTGGTTCCAAGTGTTATAAGAATATCAACATCTTTCCAAACATCCCAATATTTTTTAACTGGAAATTCATTTGGATCCCATGAAACCTTTGTTAAATCGTTAACTTTATCACTTGTATCTAATATAAGAACCTGATGTTTTCCGATTGCTTTTAAACATTTTGCTAAAAATATTGCATTTTGCTTGATTCCATTTACCCAAACACTCTCATTCTCAGACTGCAATCCTAATGTAATTCCAATAACCATAATTCGACTTTTATTTTATAGTCTATTTATCAACATAAAAAAAGGGAGTCCGAAGACTCCCTTTAAATTATTAATTAATATGTTAAGAAATTAATTAAGATTTTGTGTATCTAATAACCAATATATCACTTGCATCAACCGCGTAACCAATACCAGCCCAACGAACTGAAGTACCTGTTATTAAAATTGGTTCAGCCAAAGCTACACCATTTATAAACAATGTACATGCATCTGTTGAAATTGGTTGAGACGCAAGAGTTAAGTTGATTGGATCTCCAGCGTTAACTGTTACGAATCCAGTCATTACATAAGCTTCTGTAACAATATCAGCATCTGCGATATAGTTAGTATCAATTGAAGCGATTGTAGCTTCAACTGTAGAAACTCTTGTAGCTAATGAAGTATCAGCATTTCCTCTAGCTGTAAGTTCAGCACCTAAAGCAGTTTCTAATGAATCAACAGAACCATCAGCTCTTAAAACGAATGATGCAAAAGCATTATCATTTGTTGTATCAACCGCATTAATAATACTTACGATTTCAGCAAATGTATCAGCTGATGCAGTTGCAGCGTTTAAGATAGCATCAATTCTAGCCTTTTCAGTAGATACTAAAGCAGCTAATGAAGTATCACCAGAAGTTCTTGCAGTAATTTCGCTAGATAAAGCAGTTTCTAATGAATCAACTGAACCATTAACAGCAGTTACAGCAGCAGCGCGAGTAGACTCTTCTGTAGAAACTCTTGTGGTTAAAGAAGTATCAGCAGTTGCTCTAGTAGCCTCTTCTGTAGAAACTCTTGTAGTTAAAGAAGTAACATCACTGTTAGTAGCAGTAATTTCTGCAGCTAACGCAACTTCTAATGAATCAACTGAAGCATTAACAGCAGTATCAGCGGCTCCACGAGTAGCTTCTTCTGTTGAAATTCTAGTTGTTAATGAAGTAATGTTTGCGGAAGTACCAGCAGCAGCCAATACAACTTCAATAGAGTCAACTGAAGCTTGTAAAGCAGCATCAGCAGCAGCTAATACAGTATCAACTGAACCTCTAGTTGTAATTTCAGAACTTAATGCAGTTTCAATAGAATCAATAGATGCATTAGCTCTTGTGTTGTAACTAGTGTACTGTGTAAATTGATCTACGTTAATAGATTCAATAGTAGCAACTCTACCATCAATTGAAGTTTTAGTTGCTAAAGTAGCAGCTAAAGTTTCTAATGAATCGATAGAAGCATTTTGTGCAACATCAACAGATTCAGAAGTAGAAACTCTTGCATCAATTGAAGTTTTAGTTGCTAAAGTAGCAGCTAAAGTTTCTAATGAATCGATAGAAGCACTTTGAGTAACATCAAGAGATTCAACAGTAGAAATTCTAGTGTTGATAGAAGTTACGTTTGAAGAAGTTGCAACTGATAATACAATTGCCTCTAATGAATCAACTGATGCAATGATTGCTGTATCAGCATTTCCTCTAGTTGTAATTTCAGAACTTAATGCAGTTTCTAATGAATCAATAGATGATACGGCTGCAGAGTTTGCAGCAACACCAGTTGCGATTGCAGTAGATTGAACTACGTTTACTGATTCAACAGCAGCGGCTCTTGTATCAACTGAAGTCAGTTTTGAATCAACTGAAGTTTTAGTTGCTAAAGTACCTGCTAAAGTTTCTAATGAATCAATAGAAGAATCTTGGGCTGTGTTTGTTGTAGCGATAGCACTTAGTACAGTTTCGATAGAATCTACCGAGTTTACTAAGCCCGTGCTACTTCCGCCTAGAGCGGTTTCCATCGAATCAATTGATGCGTTTACTGCAGTAACTGCGTTTTCAATTGAATCGACTGATGCTTCAGCTGTTGTAAATCTAGCTTTAACATCGGAAGCATTTGGAATCTGATCACTGGTAACGGTTGCCCAGTTAACCGTTTTTAAGAAATCAGAAATTTGTTTTGACCTTAATTGCGACATGTCTTTTTATAATTTTTTGGTCCCAAAGAGTTATTTCCATGGTTGTTTTATATATTAGGGATGGACTCCCCTTTTAGAACTATTTTGATTATTTTAACGTTCTATTTGATAATTTAAATCAATAGTGTCAGTTGTTTCTAAATCAAATCCTGCAATATTACTATTCCAATACATTTGATCACCCGACTGGATTTCAGAATACATTAATGGAACAATACCACCATCTCTAGAGAAATAACATGGCCATTGCATTTTTAATCCATTTCCAACATCGATAATAACACCGTTAACGTTTACTTCCATATAGGAAGTTGATGCTAAATTATTAGATACTGTAATCCCAGTAGGTTGTCCAATACCAGAGGTATTATTAGGTGTTTTATTTCTTTCGGTGAAAGGTATAACATTAGGAGCGGTATCACCTGGATTAACAACAACATTTGACAGTGCTGTTATACTTGCTAGAATTGCTGTAATTTGACCAGTTAATATAGTTTCAATACTCGATAGATTATTTTGTACGCCACTAACAGATCCTTGTACTGTTGAAATTGTTGTTTCAATCGAATCTACTGAATTTACTAGACCAGTGCTGCTTCCACCTAATGCAATTTCCATAGAATCTATCGATGCATTTACTGTAGCAACTTTAGTATTTACCGAAGTAACATCATTTTTAATATCAGAAACCGAAGTATAAGATTCTAATTGATAAGATACATTTTTACCAATAACCCATTCTAAATTAGTAATAACCGGACTGGATGTAGTTGCCTCATATTGTAAATCTAATTTAATAGCATCTGCAAAATCAGAGTTTGAACTATTAGCATCTAAATTTATTCTACTCCAGCCTGTAATTTTATAAACAGCATACTGTGTTGGTGAATCAGCATTAATCAATGTAATAATTCCAGTTTCTCCTGCTGTTTGAATTCTTTTAGTTAAAAAGTTTTCTAGAGAAGAGAGCCTAATATGATTAGTGTTGATGTTATTTAAAATAACCGAAGTTGTATTAGCAGGTAATGAATTGTTAAAAGATATATTGCCGTGTTCAGTTGGGTTTTGTCCCGTGATAGAACTAATATTAAATAAAGATACTAATGCATCTCCAGTAACTCCATCAGAGAGTGGCGGAACATTACTCGTAACAACTTCAGCAATTTGAAATTGTTGAAATTCATATCTTTTTGTATTTGGGAAATAATTCTTTTCGTCAATAAAAACAATCTCAGCATATAAAGGTTCCAGATCTAAATTACTAGAATAGAATTTAGAAATTGTAAATTCAATTTCACCTTTAGTCTCTTCAGCATACGATGCTGTAATAGGTTCGCCGTAACCAGTTGGATAATTGTAAGTTAATAATCTTTTTCCAGCCGGATTAAATAAAGAAATTCTAAGAGATCCTGTTTTTCTAATGTCAAGGTGAGAACCTACAAAATCTTTGTAGAATGTTAATTTTATATTTGTAGATAGTCCTTGACCGACTAAAACAACCTGTTCTAAATAAACGAGAATATCGTCTTGTACAGCGTATGCCATTTTTGAAATAATTATTTTTATCTGTTTATATATTTTAGTTAAATTCCTGTTTTAAGGAAATTGAACAATTTAAACTTTGAAATGGGAAATAAGCAAGAATCTAATGGAAATTGCTTTTTAATATCGGCTCGTACAAAAATAGAAGATGGTTCAGAGATTCCGGTATTAGTAACAAATTCACCTACATTTTCTAGAATATAAGGTTCTTTGTCTCTAATAAGGATTAATTTAAAATCTTTCCATTCCTTTTGTGATGAACTAGGTTTATGGAATTCATAAATAGAATACGTTTTATCGTAGTCACATAGAATCATGTAACCTTTAGAGTAGACAGATCTTCTGTCTGGTATCTGAGTAAAGTTTATAAACTTCTCGACATCTCTCCATCTTCCACGAATATCTTTATAAATCTTTTCAAAAAAGATAGTAGCGTCTTCAGAAATACTAGCGATGGTTTCTAAATCAGTGTCATTTGACTTTTCGTAAAGAAGAGACATTGTATCTATATCGATACCTTTTAAAATCTTAAGATTATTATCAATCTCGTCGATTTTATATTTGAATTTATAGAGGAAATCTAAATGAGCTTCAATTTCATCTAGGACTGGAAATAACTCGTAACCATTGATAAGCGATTGGTACTTCTTTCCAGCAGAAAGAAGTTTATACTTTTTAAGTTCGTAGTCAATTGGCTGAGAATTCAGCCAATCTTTATTTAATATCTCCATGACTTATTTATCATGGAGATATTTGTTAATTCTTTTTCTTGATTTCTACTGGGATAGAATCTTTTTCAGGATCTTGGTTGTATTCGGTCTTAGAAGTTGTTAAACCCCACTGGAGTATAAACCAACTAGCTTCCATTTCAGCCATTTTCTTAGTAAGACCTAATTCTTTAGAAATTCGATTAGCGCAATAATCGCTAAATTTCTTTTGTTCTTCAGGCGTGGTTTGATAATTCATGTACCAATTTGGTAAATTTACTACATCATCGTAGGTTTTTCCAAATGGTTCTAACTGCTTATTAATTAGTTCAATAAACAATTTCTTTTGTCTTTCTCTACTCATAGTTCAATAAGTTCATTTAATAGTCCACGATCTGTTAAAGCAATAAATTCGTTTGATGACATAGATACTTGAATCCAACCTTTAGCAGGAACGTTCTGGTATATGATAGAATCATGTTCATCTTCGTCTAAAGACCAAACAATATCAAGAATCCTTTTTAAGTACTCTACCTTTTCAGATTCAATGTAAATATGTACATTCATTTTTTATTTATTTCTTTTAACAATTGTATCAATTATGCCGTACGCTAATGCATCTTCAGCGTTTAACCAAAAATCTCTTGTAGCATCTTTCATAACCACATCTGCTGGTTTTCCACAATATTCTCCTAAAAGATCAAAAAGAATCTTATTTACTTTTTGCCATTCTTTCCAATCAATTTCAGCATCTTGAATATTTCCACTAAAACCGCCAGAAGATTGATGTAGCATTGTTGTTGAATGTCTTAATGATGCTCTTTTACCTTTAGTACCAGCTCCTAAAAGAACGGATCCCATAGATGCTGCCATACCAGTGTTTACTGTTTTAATATCACAATTGATATAATCCATAACATCAACCATTGAAAGACCTGACTTAACAGATCCACCTCCTGAATCGATATGCATTGTAATATCATCCTGACCTGTTGAATCTAAGAACATCAGCTGAGCTTGTACGATGGTTGACATATTGTCATTTACTTCACCGGCAACCCATAATACTCGATCCATCATCAACCTAGAGAAAATGTCCATTTGAACGGCTCTAAGTTCTCTTTCCTCCAAAATATATGGGGTTAAAGATCCTTTAATTTGTTTTTGGTAGTAATCTAAATTTAATGAAGATACGTTATGTTCGGATTTTGCGTATCTGCTAAACTCAGATTTTTTGTCGAATAGATTCATATTTTTTCTAGTGTTTCTTTAATAATTTTACAAGTTTCATATTCCTCGATCTTTAAGAAATATTGATGCGCTTTACCTAATGATTTTTTCCAGCTATCTTTATCTAGAGTTACATTATATTTAGCGCCATACTCGTCTTCGAATTGACAAAGAAGATTATGTTTAATTTTACCATCTAACGTGTTAATCACATGAGAGACGATATGTCTATTTAGAGCATCTTCTCCTTCTTCTTGGATATAGGTGCTGATTGGATAATTAGCCTGCACTTTGCTCAGTATTATCTTGATTAATGGTACTTGCATTTTTTACATTTAAGTATTTTGATAAAATTTCAAGATAGTTTTTACCTTTAGCATTTTCATTTTCTGAGATTGCATCAACTTCACTAATGAAGGATAAACCAGCTTCTGTATATTTAATACCATTATCTTCTAATGTAAATAGAGGTTGTTTAATATCCATAATGTATTGATTATCAGATAAACCATTTGTGAGAATCTGATCAGACAATTCAAAATGTCTTTCATAATAATGAATGTTGTCAGCAAAATGAGTATATGTCCCAAGTTCTAAAGTTGGATAGGTTTCTTTTAACCAAAGCAACATATGCTGGTGTACTACTGCAAAAAACGGTGCATCAAATGTAAGTCCATAGAAAATATCATTAGAACGCATCTGAACTTTCATATGTAACCTATTATCTCGAATAAAGAAATTTAAGTACATCGTACAAACAAAATCTTTGTTACCTTCAAATTGAAATTTAGGCTGATTTAAGAATGCAATTGCTTGACGAGTATTATTGTCAACTTTTAAACTGTCAAGACACCATTTAAGTTGCGATCCAAAAAGTAGAGAACCGTAATTTGAATTAATGGTATTTGTATTTGGGTTTGTTATGCCTTTCCAGAAATTAGAAAACTTGTTGATGTAGTCAATATCATTATCTTTTTTAAGATACCATGCTACTTCACCTGCAAAGTATTTCCAGTTAAAAGCACGGTCTTTAAAAGATGCGAATGGCTGAGTAGAATCTACATCAAACTGTCCGTATATAAGTTCACGTACTTTTAAATTTCTTGGTTGTGATTCAGAACCGGAATCATTGATTTTGTTAATGATTCCGGTAAATTGATTTGAAAAATTGCTCATTAATTATTTTATAAAGGTTATACACTTATTGGATATAAAGTTTATTCAATTCCTTGTCGAAGGTAATCGTATAATAGAACTCGTCTGAAGGAGTTATAGTTTTATCGATAATAGCATCAGCTAATAAATCTTCTACATGACTTTGAATTGCTCTTTTTAAAGGTCTAGCACCATAAGCAACATCATATCCTTCTTTTACTAAAAATAGTTTTGCTGTTTTTGTAAATTTGATTTGAATTCCCTGATCGAATAATCTCTCGCAAACGTCAGTCAATTCAATATCAACAATCTTAAGAATAGAATCTTCTGATAATTGTTCAAATAGAACCATATCATCTAAACGGTTTAAGAATTCAGGTGGGAACTTGTTCTTAAGTTCTTTACGAATAACTGATTCCATTTTAGCTTTTTGTGTAGCTTCAGATACATCAGTTTGAAAACCAATTCCGATACCAAATTCAGAGAATTTACGAGCACCAATATTTGAAGTCATAATGATAATAGTGTTAGTAAAATCAATAGTTCTACCTAGTGAGTCTGTTAACCTACCATCATCTAATACCTGAAGTAGAGTGTTAAAAATATCTGGATGTGCTTTTTCAATCTCGTCAAATAGAACCACTGAATAAGGTTTACGACGAACTTGCTCAGTTAATTGACCGCCTTCTTCATAACCAACATATCCTGGAGGAGCTCCAACTAGACGAGAAACAGTAAACTTCTCTTGGTATTCGCTACAGTCAACTCGGATCAAATTATCTTCGGAACCAAAGTAATATTCAGAAAGTGCTTTAACAGTTTCAGTTTTACCGACTCCAGTAGGACCGATAAACATGAATGACCCTAAAGGTTTTTTAGCTGAGGAAACTCCTGCTCTAGATCGTTTAATAACCTTACATAAAGAATCGACCGCTTGATCCTGACCAATAATTAACTTCTTGAGTTCTTTATTCATATTCAGTATCATTTTACTCTCGTCACCGTTTAATCTGGCAACCGGTATTCCAGTAATTTCTGCAATTGTATTAGCAACATCCTGGTCAGTTACATTACGTTTTTTATCTCGTAAGCTCTTTTCCCAATCTTTTATTTTTTGGTCAATTTCTTTTTTCTTAGAAAGTTCTAAGTCTCTGTACTTTGCAGCCTCTTCATAATCTTGTTTTGCAACAGCTTCGTGCTTTTGCTTACCGAATTCTTCAGCATCAGTCTCCATCTTTTTTACATGAGAAGGAACCTTAATTTCTAGCAAATGAATTTTAGAACCAACTTCGTCCATCACATCAATAGCCTTGTCTGGAAGTTCACGTTGAGTGATATATCTTTCAGACATTTTAACGCAAGCTTCAATAGCTTCTGACGTATAAGTTACTGCATGGTGGTCTTCGTACTTGTCTTTAATTCTATTTAAGATTTCGATTGTCTCATCAATTGTTGGTGGATCGATAAAAACTTCTTGAAAACGACGAGTTAAGGCTCCATCCTGTTCAATATGTTCTCGATACTCATCAGATGTTGTAGCGCCAATACAGTGAACTTGTCCTCTTGCAAGGGCAGGTTTTAAGATATTAGAAGCATCTAGAGAACCACTAGATCCTCCAGCACCGATAATTGTATGAATCTCATCAACAAAGACAATCACATCTTGATTAGCTTTAAGCTCATCAACAATTGCCTTCATTCTCTCTTCAAATTCTCCACGGTATTTTGTACCAGCTACAATATTTGCCAGGTTAAGAGATACAATTCTTTTATTAAAGAGAGTTCTTGCAACTTTCTTCTCGACAATACGTTGAGCAATAGCTTCAACGATTGCAGTTTTACCAACTCCTGGATCTCCCAAGATAATTGGATTGTTTTTCTTTCTACGTGAAAGAATTTGGCAAACTCTATGGACTTCTTTTTCTCTACCAATAATTGCGTCTAATTTGCCTTCAGCCGCCATTTGAGTTAAGTCTTCACCAAATTGGTCTAGGAAAGGAGTTTTACCCTTTCCACCCTTTTTAGATGAGGTTGGTCCGTTGTTTAAATCGTCTATATGGTCCATATTAAAAATTTTGCTTGTTTTCTGTTCGGTACTTAGAATTATGTATTAAAATCTTTTCAACTGCCTCGTCAGCAGTATCAACAATTCTGAATAACTCAAAATCTGATTCTGACATTTTACCATCGGCAAGAACCGTAGATTTTAACCAGTCTATAAGACCGGTCCAATATGATTTTCCAACTAGAATAATTGGAAATTTAGGAGCATGTCCGGTTTGAGCAAGTGTAAGAGCTTCAAATAGTTCATCGAGTGTACCTAGTCCTCCTGGAAAGACGATAAATCCTTGTGAATATTTTATAAGTGAAACTTTACGAGTGAAGAAGTAACGGCAGGTAATACCACGGTTGATATAGTCGTTCATCTTTGCCTCAAATGGAAGTTCTATTCCCAAACCAACCGAAAGACCAGTTTTTCTACTAGCTCCGTAGTTTGCGGCTTCCATTATTCCAGGACCTCCGCCAGTTATAACTCCAAATCCTTTAGCGGTCAACTGTTCTCCAACTTTAATTGCTTCTTGATAGTACTTATTACCAGTTGAAGTTCTTGCAGAACCGAAAACGGCGATACAAGGACGGTCCAAGTCCGACATCTCATCAAATAGTCGTGTAAACTCTCCTTGGATTCGGAGAATTTGCCATGCGTCGATTGCTTTTTGCGGCATCATTAATCGTTTTCTGGGGTTGATACTCTGTTCGGACTAACTTGCATTAATCGTTGAACACAATTACTACAAAGAACTGAAGCCGAGTCAACACTCGAAAAAACCCATTGATCACATACACCATCTTCTGGAGCTGCTTGAGGATATTTACTTAGTTCAGGTTTTGAGTTCATACATATCATTGCATGACCCATTTTACCAGTTTTAACTCCCAAGATCGACGTTTCCATCATCTTAGTTTTCCAACCAGTAGTAGCTGCTTTTTTACTCGCCATCTTGTTCTACTTTTGTGAATTGATAATTGTTCTTAATGAAATGGTTTAACGCTTGTCCAGCGCTGGTAGAGTTGATGAACTTTTTGTAGTCATCGGCCCCAACTTCATGATAGGAATAGACTGTGCCACTTTTAAAAGTTACAATGAGCTCTTTAGTGTCTGCATAGTAGCTAGTCCTGTCAATTGTCGAAGACTCTATTTGTGTATGTTGAACTTTAATCATAATATTTATAATTTTAAAGGTATTGGGGGAAATTTCAATGGGGGATTTTTCCGTTACTTATCTTATAGAGAAATTTTTAAACTTGTTTCAGTATATAAGTCTTTAAGTACCTAAAGAAATTTTATACCACAGGGCCTCCTATCCACCTTGGGCCCATCCTCCAAACCGTCTAAGTACTAGAAGAGAATACCAAATCCAAATCCAGTAGGACCCTCGTGCGACCCCGATTCCCGTGAGCTACTGGACCTCCCCGACGACTCCTTCTAGCGGATTTCTCTGAACGACTCCAACTCGACCACCACACTACTAATCTAAGTTCTTATAGTAGTTATAGTACTAATAGAAATAAAATCTCTTTAAGTAACGGTGTCTAGTTGTGTTGGAGTCTCGATCGACTAGAAGTGACCCCCACTCAATGGCCCTTGGAGACCCATGGAGACTAGAAGTTCTCGGGCCCTCGCTTTAGGGTAGAGGTGACTTTTCCGGACCGGGAAAAAAACCGACCTGGGGGATGGTCAAAGCGCTGAGAGGGCCCTTAGAGTAGTCCAAGTTACGATGGGGACGGGCCCCATTCGATCGGGTCTTCTGGAGTCTTATATAGGTTTCTATAACGGTTCTTATTAGTCTTTCTGAGTTCTTATAGGTTTTTATTGGTTTCTTGGCCCTCGGAGGTTAGAAGGGCCCTTTGAGGACTCGGAGTCGCGCGCTTAGGTAGAAAGGTGTCCTCGGACGGACCGTGATAATGTGTGTGCTTCTGTGAAACACAAATGCAATAGGTGTTAATTATAGTAGTACATTATTTAAAGTCATGACCCTTCACCTGAAGGACACCGACACCACGTGAAATCGGGCAAATTGGTTTATGTGGCTCTGGGACCCTGGGATCCTGGTACCTAGGATCGGCGCATGGCTCTAGGACCCTGACTCCTAGAACTCCCGTTAAATTGCGCTTAGGCATGCTGAGGGCTCTGAAGACCCTGAGTACCCTGAGACCTAGAGGTACGGACTCCAACCCACTCTACCTCCTTATACCCCCTTCTCTATATAGCCTAGATCACCTATAACGGACACCTACTACTCTTCCATGCCTACCTTACCTATATAGGTTCCTTCTTTATAGGTTAAGGGTTATTGGGTGCGGGTGCCGGAAGGTTGGAGTGACCTACATGAAGATGGTGACTGGTGAGCACAGTGGGGCTAGCAACACCTAGTGGAGTATATTCACCCTAGGTGTCACCTGGGAGTGTTGCCGGAGTGACTTCTGGAGTGTCACCCTGGAAGTGTTACCGGAGTGACTTCTGGGGGTGATTATTCATCATCTCCACCATTCTCGTAGCATCTTTCACACATTCCGTTAATTGCATTACCGGAACCAATAGAACCACAGTTACGTCCACAAATTCGGCATTTAACTGTGCTATACATGCTTTTTAAGATTTTAAGCATAATTTATATTTTAAGCGTTAACTAATTCGGTTTCGTTAGAGATAAATGCATAATCAGCCCAAGTCTTAGCTCCAGCTAATGCATAGTTAGTTTGACTATATAGGTTAGTATTAGACCAGTCTTGGTTAATATCACCTACTTTCATGGTTAAGAACATCTCCGTGTCCATAAGAACGATTTTATTACCTTTACGAGCAAATACAGTTAACCAATTATCTGAACCTTCTGCTTTAAATTGGATTGTCTGTAGGGCACCTTTTTTAAAGTTCTTAAATACACTTAATGCTGATTTCCATTGGGCACCTGATTCCCATTTACATTGAATACCTAAGTCATCTACTACGGTTAAGAAACCAGCTTGAACTTTAACGATTGCTCTAAACTGTCCGTTACGTGATTGGATGAAATCTACTTGGTTAATTCTTTCGGTGTTAAAAATTGTCTTTGTCATGTGGATGTTATTTAATTTGT